>Ga0180434_10000509_pt1 | contig 57159 bp, 39 predicted proteins | sample SS_ome_7_FD_132453 | JGI IMG/M metagenome (GOLD analysis project Ga0180434, IMG submission 132453) | Hypersaline lake sediment archaeal communities from the Salton Sea, California, USA - SS_1_D_2 metaG | ecosystem: Environmental > Aquatic > Non-marine Saline and Alkaline > Hypersaline >...
CAAGATTCCAAAGCCCACGATGCGCGTATGGCAACGTTCCTTTCCGAATCTCGACATCCGGCCCGCTAATCTGTATCCGATCAACAACGAAGAATGGCAACAATATGACCTATTCGACCTTCGCATCGCCAAGCCCTGGGGAACACATGACGTGGTGGGGCTGTTCAATTTTAGCGACCAACCTACTATCAAGACATTGTCGCTGAGCCGTTTGCCGCTACAGGCTCAGCGGGTTCATCTATTCGAGTTCTGGACGTCTACCTATCTGGGATGCTTCTCACGTGATGCAGAGATCAAAAGGTCATTACGTCCTCACGATGGCCAAGTATTTGCAGTGGTACCTGCGGACGCTGATCAGCCAACCGTCATTTCTACATCGCGCCATATCAGCCAAGGTGGGTTGGACCTGGCTTCACTGCAATATCAGCGAGACGGCAACGACTGGATTATCCAGGGCAAATCGACACATTTGGTCAAAGGCGATCCTTATGAGATTGTTTTTGCTAGAGGACGCTACCAATTGACGTCAGCAAGTGGATCGGCTATGCGGTTGACAACGTCGAACGAAGTTTCGTTGGCTCGGCTGATGATCACACCTGGCGATAGCACCGAAGCTGAGTGGCGGGCGGTGTTTTCTTCGGCAGCTAAACCCTAGAGCTGGCCACTTTTATGGTCCGCAACCCAAGCGTTTCAACCGTCGGCGACATGCAGTAAAATGAACATTTCTTCCGTCGCAAGAATCGAGGTCGTGCAATGAGTCGAGCGTTCTTTTGCAGTGCCTGGTTTTGTCTTCTAACTTCGCCCCTGCTGAGCGCAACCCATCCCAACATCGTACTCATCTACGCAGATGATCTGGGGTATGGTGACGTGAGTTGCTATGGGGCTAAACAAATCAAGACGCCAAATATCGATCGGCTCGCTGAACAAGGGTTGCGTTTCACCGACGCGCATGCTGCTGCTGCCTCCTGCACACCCTCCCGTTATGCCATGCTTACCGGCGAGTACGCCTGGCGAAGAAAGGGCACCGGTATTCTCAGCGGCACGGCTCCCCTCATCATTCAGCCCGGCCGTACCACGTTGGCATCCATCCTGAAAAAGGCGGGCTACACCACCGGCATTGTTGGCAAATGGCACCTTGGCCTCGGGAAAGGCAACCTCGACTGGAACGGCGAGATCAAACCCGGCCCGCTCGAAATTGGTTTCGACTACTGCTTTCTTATCCCGGCCACCGGCGACCGCGTGCCTTGCGTATATGTCGAAAACCACCGGGTTGTCGGTCTTGATCCGAACGATCCTATTCAGGCCGACTACCACAAACCCGTGGGCAATGAACCCACGGGTAAGGAACATCCCGAATTACTCAAAATGCACACTAGCTACAAGCATGACAAGACCATCATCAATGGCATAAGCCGAATGGGATACATGAGCGGAGGCAAGGCGGCCCGTTGGGTGGACGAAGACATGGCGGATGTTATTACGGGCAAAGCGGTCTCCTTTATTGAACAACATAAGGATACCCCCTTTTTCCTTTACTTCGCTACGCATGATATTCATGTTCCGCGCGTACCGCATCAGCGTTTTGCGGGCAAGAGCGGCATGGGGCCTCGGGGTGATGTGATTCTGCAATTTGATGCCTGTGTCGGTACGATCTTGGACACCTTGAACAACCTGAAACTGGCCGAAAACACTCTGGTCATCTTGACCAGCGACAACGGGCCGGTCCTCGACGACGGCTACAAAGATGACGCGGTGGAAAAGCTCGGTAGCCATCAACCGGCCGGCCCTTGGCGAGGCGGCAAATACTGCGTTTTCGAGGGCGGACGGCGCGTCCCGTTCATTGTCCGGTTGACCGGCCGCATCAAACCCGGTGTAAGCGATGCACTTGTCGGCCAGATGGATCTGCTTGCTTCGTTCGCGGCACTGACCCGCCAAACGCTTACAGACGAGGACGCACCGGACAGCTTCAATGTCATGCCCGCCCTGCTCGGTGAATCCCGGATCGGTCGCGATCACCTTGTAGGCCAGTCAATTGGCACGTTGTCTCTTCGCAAAGACCAATTGAAATACATTGCTCCCAGCGAGGGTCCGGCCAAGTGGGGCAATCAACCTCGCCCACAAGTCTATGACCTAGCGGCCGATCCTGGCGAAACAAGCAACCTCGCGCCTGACCAACCAAAAAAATCGCAGGACATGGATAACGTCCTCAAAGAACTTCGTAAGTCCGGCCGATCGCGACCATGACACGTGTGCATGTGGCGCGTTCAGGTGAGCGTTTAGATAAAATCGATTTCGCCTGCATCGGGGATGAGGCCTGCTTGGCAACTTCGACGGAGAAGTTCGTGCACAGCGGGCCAGCCACCTTATTCTTTCTTTTGCTGGGCTTCCTTGGCTTCTTTCCACTGTTTCCAGCGGAGGAATTCCTCGTAGTCGTCCGGGTCGCTTTCTTTCAACTTGTCGTATTGTTCCTGATCTTCCTTACGTTCCTGTCTGTGGTAGGCTTCTCGCCGCTCTTTCTTTTTCTTGTCGCTCCGCGCGTCGACGTAGAGTCCCACCAGTGCTCCCGCTCCTGCTCCCGCCCCTGCGCCGATCGCGGTGCCCGTGCCTCCACCCGCGATCGCACCGATGCCTGCTCCTACCCCGGTTCCGACGAGCGTAGTGGCGGGCAGTTTGCTATTGCTATTGCAGCCGACAGCCCATGCCATCGACGCCAAAAGCACAACGAGAAGGTGCCTACAGCGGTTCATCTCTATTTGAGTCATTGCCCAACTCCTTTAAGAGTTTTTTGAAGGCTATCTGGTCTCGCTCACCGGGTCCATCAGCATCACGAACTGATTCGAATGGACACGTAATTGCTTGTCTTCGAAGCGGTACATGACTTTTAGGTCGTATTCCGGATTGCTAATTGTGATGAGCTCGCCGTCAACGCGATAGCGGTCTCGGTCTGAGACGACAACGGTTCCGTCGGGTTGAGTCGCCGTTGTAATGATCCGTCCGTCAGGCGTAAACTCGAGGGTCATGGCCTGAATGTTCGCCTCGATCTCGGCCCGGTCGGACTCGTCCGGTTCGATGAGTTCGACGACTTGCCATTGGGTGCCGCCCAAAGGTGCTGTCTGACAGCCAAGGGAGAGCGAAAGCACCACTGCTAGGTAGATCAGTAATCTTTTTGGCATGATCATGTTCCCTTACTCCTGCAATGAGATGTGTCCACTTTGAAAGGCGCATAACGCTTCCAAGGTACCGAATCCGGCCCGAACGGAAGGAGTGTAGACCTCTTAGTGGGCGTAGAGAAGCAAGAAGACTTAAATTGGGCTTGTTCTTCAGGGGCGTGAAGGGAGTTGTGGCCAACCTGCAAGTGTGGCCCAGGTATTGACCGAAGAATCATAGCTTACTAGCGGCGACAGGATTTGAACCTGTGACCTTGGGATTATGAAGCCCACGCTCTAACCAACTGAGCTACGCCGCCTATCTTGTTTCCAGATAAGAACTTACGACCGGCGCATTGGGGCCGCCACTCGCTTGTTCTCGCATCGCCGCACCAACGAAAGCATGGCGCGCTTGCCTTGCATTGGGTGCCAACGATCCGCACGTGATTATACCATTGCCCTGTGATGTTGAATAGTTCAGCCCCGGATGCGTGCGACTCAGGATCCCCAATCACGCACGCAAGACCTGGTATACATGATGGCATCGGTCGCGTCTGGGCATCAAGGCACGTCTTCCCATTCTTCCCCGTAGTGGATGGTGACTTCCTCTCCCGGCTTGATCGTACGTAAAGCGTACAAGTCCCGATCTCTCAGCTCGCTGTTGGGTCTGCTTCGGTGATTCAGGAATCGCAGCTTCCCGTAACCGTCGTAAAGCTTCCAGGTATCCCCATCCTCAACCCAGAGCACATAGGTTCCGTCACGGTTGGTTCGGCGTGACAGGTAGTGCCCAATTCGTTCGCCCCTTCGGATGGGTTTCCTCGCAAAGACTCCGCGTCCATGAATCTCACTATTCTTAACTTCGATACTCATTCCCGGTAACTCCAACATCCATACGTAAAAAGAATAAGGAATATAGAAGGTGAGCCGTTTTTTTCAAGTACTTGGGTCGGGTAATTTGAAATAGGGTTGTTCAGGGCAGCGGGTTTTGGTTTTTTGCGAATCTTGTGTTAGCTACAATAAGTGTTTTGGCTGATTTGCACTTATACTCAAATGGATGTTCGTATCGGATGGCGAGGATCTTGGAAGGCTGTATCATGCTATTTCGTTTGGTCAGAGGATCGCTGAAGGAGTGCGAACAACATGTCAACCGATTACATCTATATCGCTAACTTGATCCAGGAAGCGGAAATACCGTCCGAAGGTATTTTGAGTCGTCCCCTGCACGAGGATGACCAACTCAAGGTGGTGTTGTTTTCGTTTTCAGCCGGTCAGGAGTTGTCTGAACATACCGCTTCGCGCCCAGCGGTTCTGCACTTTGTCCAAGGCGAGGCACAAGTGACCCTCGGTAGCGATACGCACGACGTCAAGCCTGGCGCCTGGGTCCACATGGTGCCGGGGCTCAAGCATGGCATCAAGGCTAAGACGCCGGTGGTCCTCCTGTTACTCCTACTCAAGTGAATTCCATTCCCTGGGTCCGACAGGACGAACTTCACACCGCTTCTTCAAGGCTGCCGCGTGGGCACGGACGCGGTCGAGTACACGCCACGCTCCAACCACCATTCCGATAAACACAACGGTCCCCAGAAAGCTAACATCTTCCTAACAAGTTGCCTTGAGGGTCATGGGAGCCCGTGAACGACACCGTTTTCGGTAGAAGCATGGGTATCGAGGAACTCAGAAATGGGGTATTATCCCTACCGCTACGGGCCAGGCCGTGGACATTCGTACCAGGTGTATTGGAAGGCGCACGGGAGACGCTGGTTGACGCGGAGTTGTGGCCAGCAGTGCCCGAGCACAGCGTTTCAACGTTTCTTCCGTTGAGTGTCACGATTCCAAGTAGTCATACGACAAGCGATTGGAGAGGTTCCTATGGCAGTTGCTGAACAGGTTTATGGTTTCTATATCCCCACCGTCACGTTAATGGGCGTTGGCGCCCACAAGCAACTGGGCAGCCGGGTCACTGCGCTGGGGGGCAAGAAACCCCTCGTGGTTACCGACAAGGGCATTACCGCTACCGGGATTACGCAGCAGATCGTGGACCAGATCAAGAGTGACGCCAAGGTCGACGCCGTTGTGTATGACGAGACGGTGCCTAACCCGACCGACAAAAACGTGAGCGATGGGTTTGATGCCTTTAAGCGGAACGGGTGTGACATGATCATCTCGCTTGGAGGTGGTAGCCCCCACGACTGCGGCAAGGGGATCGGCATCCTCGCCGGCAACGGCGGCCGAATCCAAGACTACGAGGGGATCGACAAGTCAACCAAGGCGATGCCGCCTTTCATTGCCGTCAATACGACTGCCGGCACCGCCAGTGAGATGACGCGCTTTTGCATCATCACCGACACCAGCCGCAAGGTAAAAATGGCCATCGTCGATTGGCGGGTCACCCCAAACATCGCGATCAACGACCCACTACTGATGGTGGGGATGCCTGCCTCGTTGACGGCCGCCACCGGTATGGATGCCCTGACGCACGCCGTCGAAGCCTATGTTTCGACCATCGCCACGCCCGTTACCGATGCGTGTGCCCTCAAAGCGATCGAGCTGATCGCGCAGAACCTTCGGGCGGCGGTCGCCAACGGTGAAGACCTTGCTGCCCGCGATAACATGGCCTACGCCGAGTATCTCGCGGGCATGGCTTTCAATAACGCCAGCCTCGGTCATGTTCATGCGATGGCCCATCAGCTCGGTGGTTTCTATGATTTGCCCCACGGCGTCTGCAACGCCATCCTCTTGCCTCATGTACAACGCTTCAATCTTATTGCCAAGGTTGATCGTTTTGTGGATATCGCCCTCGCTATGGGTGAGCCGGTGGAGGGCCTTTCGTTGCGAGCGGCAGCGGAAAAGGCGCTTGATAGCATTATCGTACTTTCCCGTGATGTCGGAATTCCGCGTGGCCTCAAGGAACTCGGCGTCAAGGAACAGGACCTCAAGACCATGGCTGAAAACGCCCAAAAAGACGCTTGTGGCCTGACGAACCCCAGACGCTTCCGGTTGCAGGATGTCATCGACGTGTACGTCACGGCCATGTAATCACGCTGCCGCCATTGAATGGAGATCACTGTGTCGCTCTTTGACTCGTTAAAGCCCGACGATTTTGCCCATGTTCAAACTTACCTTCAGACCATGCACTTCCCGAAGGATACGCGCATCGTCAAGCAAGGCAGCCCAGGGCATGGATGCTACCTTGTGGATAAAGGGAAGGTCCGGCTCGAGATCGATACCGCTGAAACCGATTCCAACTTCGTCCTTGGTTATCTCGACCCCGGAATGTTGCTTGGTGAGTTCAGCCTGATCGAAGAGAAGCCACGCTCGGCCAGTGCCTATGCGGATACGGATGTGGTCGCCCGTTGGCTTGCCACCGCCGACTTTCGCACGATTTGTGATCAGCATCCGAAAGCGGGCACGGTGATTCTCACCAATCTTGCCCGGGAACTGACGCAGAAGATTCAGATCATGAACGAACGGGTGGCCGGTTCGATTTCCTCCGAAAAGACGCCGAACGAAGTCGACGATGTGGTTGCCAGAGCGGTTGCGGCCCAGCGAGCCTTTGAGGATTGGCCGGAGCCGCAGGTGGATATCTTGTTGCGCGATATCGCGGAGTCCATCGCCGAACAAGCCGAGTCCCTGGCCGTCGCGACCGTCGAAGAGACGGGGTACGGCGTGGTCGCTCATAAGGTGGCCAAGATTCGCTTCGCCAGTCTGGATGTCTACAAAATGCTGTCGGGCCGGTCCGGCTCGGGTATTTTCAAAACCGATGAGCCCACGAAAATCACCGAGATCGCCAGCGCGATGGGTGTCGTACTGGGACTTATCCCTGTCACCAATCCCGTACCGACCATGGTCTTCAAAGCGCTCATTTGCCTCAAGGCTCGTAACGCGCTGATCATGAGCCCTCACAACAAAGCGGTGAAGCTCAGCAGCCAAGCGTTGGAGATCATCCAGGACGCTTTGTGCCGACATGGGGCGCCGGTCGACCTCATCCAGTCGATCCCCGCGCCGACCTCGCGACGAAAAACGTCACTGTTCATGTTGCACAAAGATGTATCCTTTATTCTCGCCACCGGCGGCCCAAGTATGGTCAGGGCCGCTTACAGTTCCGGCACGCCTGCGATTGGCGTAGGGGCCGGCAACGCACCGGCCTGGATTTGTGCCGACGCGGATGTTGAGAAAGTGGCCAAGATCGTTGTCGACAGCAAGAGCTTCGACAATGGCGTCATCTGTGGTTCGGAGAATAACCTGGTTGTTGATGCCTCTGTGCGAGAATCCTTCATGGAAGCTTTGCTCGCCCAGGACGCAACCGTGCTTGACTCCGATGAAATCGAACGCTTCAGTGCGTTTGTTTTTGACGCCAAAACCGGCCACCTGAAACGCAACGTGGTCGGAAAGTCAGCTGAAGTCATTCTTCATGGTGCCGGCATTCATCGGGAAGATCGCGTTCGTTTAGTTGTTGTGCCGGTCGACCAGGACAAGGTGTGCGGACCGTACGGGTTAGAGAAACTCGCGCCCATTCTCTCGCTGTTCACGGTCAAAGGCGAAGCGGAAGGCCTCGCACTCTGTAAGCAGATCTTGGCCAATCAGGGCAGTGGTCATACCGCCATTGTCCATACCAACAACCTAGATTTAGCGACCCGATTTGGTCTGGAAATGCCCGTGAGCCGTACACTCGTCAACTGCCCCGGCTCACAAGGCTGCATCGGTTTGGCCAGCGGCTTGACCCCCTCCTTGACCTTGGGTTGCGGCACCTACGGCGGCTCGTCGAGCACGGACAACATCAGCTATATCAACTTGCTGAACATCAAGCGAATCGCCCACGCTTTGTGACGGTAAGGACCCTCTTCCCGCGATTCAAGATCAAGCTCGAGTGGCTCTAGCGTTGACGCAAAAGCCGTTCGATAGCCAGCACGGTGCCGGCACTGACGAGCCAAACCACAACGGCTGTAATGAGCGGGATGCGCGCCAGCCCGAGTGCCAAGGCCAGTCCGACGAGGAGATATTTACCTGCGGTTGTTTTCAATTCGTGTCGCCAGCTTGAAAATGGATTTTTGAATGTCGGTAGCGTAAAAATACACACTGTCGAAGATACCGCAAGCGAAGCGGGTTGCCAATGAGGCGGTTGCGAAGTCCCCCACGGTTCCCACGTCGGCTCAGGGCGAGATATTTGGCGCCTGAATATTGAGCAACCGGCAATTCGCAAGACCATACAGATTACAAGACCATGCAGATTAATCGTATACGCAGGGGAAAAGGGATCAACGCGCGTCGCCAAAAACGGTTATACTGGAACGCATCGCAAGCAAGCCGGCTCACGGCCCCCGGTTGAAAAGCTGGTGTTGCCGTCGGCTTACGAGGTCGCAGGGTCGTATACACCGTGATGAGAATCTTCTGTTGGCTTGTGTCCTGAGCGTCGAACAAGCGCATTTGGGTTCTTATGAGCAAGAAACGGTCTCAGCCGAATAGCCTGAATTTCACCTCCATGGCGGCTCACCAGCTGAAGTCCCCCATTTCCGCTACGAAGACCATTCTCCGCACGTTGATGGGCGGATGGGCCGGTCCACTGACCGACAAGCAGAAGGACCTGCTCGCCAAAGCGGATGCCCGTTGCGACCAGGCACTCGAGTCGGTCCAGCGGGTCTTGGCGATTGCACGGGCGATGGAGGAGGTCGGCTCGGTGCAGGAGGTGACGGATGTCGCTTCGCTCGCCCACAAGGCCGTGCGCCACCACAGCGAGGAAGCGTTTCGGCGTGGAATTGTGCTGGCCGAAGAGATCCCTGCCTCCTCCGTGCACGTACGCGGGCATGAAGCCTCCTTGCTCGAGGCCCTGAACGCCTTGCTTGAGAATGCGCTCAAGTACACGCCGGATCATGGCCGGATACGATTGGCCTTGACGGTTGAAAAGGCAGACGAACGCGCTCGCATTTCGGTCGCCGACTCAGGCGTGGGAATACCCGAAGAAGCCCGCAAGAAGGTGTTCGAGCCCTTCTACCGCACGTTGTCGGCAAGCAGTTCCTCCCGTCCAGGGACGGGATTGGGGTTATCTTTCGTCAAAGCGGTGGTTGAAGCAGCCGGGGGAAGCGTCTGTGCCGGCCAGTCCGATCTGGGGGGCGCGGAGCTGGCCGTAAGCCTACCCATGCGCGAACCTTCCGTTGAAGCGGATAAAGGAGATACCAAGGTGTCCAAGCCCTTGAAGGTTGTCATTGTCGGTGGCGTGGCTGCCGGTCCCAAAGTAGCGGCCAAGGTCATCCGTCTTTTGCCGAACGCGGAAGTGACCGTGGTCGAGAAGGACAGGTTTCTCTCTTACGCGGGGTGCGGGTTACCTTACTATGTATCCGGTATCGTCAAAGACCAGCAGGAGTTGATGGCGACGCCGGTCGGCGTGGTTCGCGATTTGGTCTTTTTCCAAAAGGTCAAGCACGTTCGTGTCATGAGTCAAACCAAAGCCGTGGAGATCGACTGCGCCGGCAAACGTCTCCGTATCCAAGATGTGGTGGACGGTACGGAGTCCTGGTTGGAGTACGACAAGCTGGCGTTGACGACGGGGGCGTCGCCGGTGATTCCACCACTTCCTGGCGTGAAGTTGGGCAATATTTTCTCGCTTCATGGGGTGCGCGATGCGGAAGGGATCAAGGCCGCTTTGGGCGACGGCAAGGCACGGGACGTGGTCATTGTCGGGGGGGGGTTGATTGGCGTGGAGGTGACAGAAGCCATCGTGCAACGTGGTTGTCGGGTGACCATTGTCGAAAAGCTCCCCCAGGTTCTCGGTATCCTCGATTGGGAGATGGCCAAGCTCGTTGAACACCACATGGAATCACAAGGGGTCCGCGTCCTCACCGACACAGCCGTGAAAGCTTTTGAAGGCCAAGACAAGGTGAGAACGGTGGTCACCGACAAGGGGACGCTGTCGGCGGATATGGTCATTCTGGCCGTGGGGGTGCGTCCCAATGTCACGTTGGCCAAGACGGCCGGCTTGGAACTCGGAACGACGGGTGCGATCAAAGTGGACCAGCAGATGCGCACCAGCGATCCGGATATTTACGCCGCAGGTGATTGCGTCGAATCCGCGGACTTGGTGACGAATAAGCCTTGCTATTTTCCGCTGGGCTCGACGGCCAACAAACAAGGGCGGGTGGCCGCCGTGAATCTGTGTGGCGGCAACGATCGTTTCGCGGGTGTTCTTGGTAGCACCGTGTGCAAAGTCTTTGACTACTGCGTCGCGCGAACGGGGTTGACCGAAGCCGCGGCTCGTGAGTTGGGGTACGACGTGATGACGGTGTTGGCGCCGGCGCCGGACCGTGCTCATTACATGCCCAATGCCAAAATGTTGATGCTGAAACTTGTGGTGGATAAGCAGACGCGCCGTCTCTTGGGCGTGCAGGCGACGGGGCCGGGTGCCGGCGACAAGCGAATCGATGTCGCCGCTATGGCGCTGACGGCAGGGATGACCGTGGATCAAGTCGCTAACGCGGATCTCTGTTATGCGCCGCCTTACTCCGAAGCCATGGATAACATCATCACCGCCGCCAACGTGGCCCGGAACAAGTTCGATGGCTACATGGTGGGCGCGACACCGATGGAGGTTCATCGGATGATGGAGCAGCAGGACTTTGTCCTTCTCGATGTTCGCAGCCCGGCCGAATACGAGCAGGTACGGCTTCCCGGTGCGAAGTTTATACCATTGGGTTCGTTGCGCGGCCGCTTGGGCGAGCTGCCCCGAGACAAGGAAATCATCACATTCAGCTACATCTCTCTTCGCGGCTACGAAGCAGCCCTCGTCCTTCGCGCTGCCGGCTTCAAGCAAGTCCGCGTCCTCGACGGCGGTATCGTCATGTGGCCCTATTCAAAGGTCTCATAGACCGGCATTGACTTCATTTGTTTTCATCCTGAGGATTTTGGGATATGGCCATTCTACGTGTGCGACTTCGGATGTTTATGGTGTGCAGTATGGCGGTAGGCGCAAGTATTTGCAGCTGCAAAGAGCCGTCCGCGCCCAAGGGGGTCAAACAATCGCGCGAAGTGATGGGGACGTTGGCGGAGGTGACCGCGGTTGCTTCCGATCAGAAGACGGCACGGGCAGCCGTCGAGGCGGCTTACGCTCGTTTGGAAGACGTCAATCGGCTGATGAGCGATTACCGTGACGACAGTGAGATTGGGCAACTGAATTTACTGCCCGCAGGTCAAGGGTTCGTCGTGTCGCCGGAGACGTTCGATGTGTTACAGCAAGCACACGCGATCGCGGAAGCAACCGGCGGGGTATTCGATGTGACCTGTCGGCCTCTTGTGGAACGGTGGAAGCAGGCCGGCAAGGAGCAGCGTGTCCCGGACGAGGCTTCGCTTGCGGAGGCCATGACACGTGTCGGATGGCGGAAACTCCGTTTGGAATCAGCCACGAGGACGGTGACCAAGACGGTAGCCAACATGCAGATTGACGTCGGTGGCATTGCCAAGGGCTATTCGCTCGATCTGGCAGGTGCAGCATTGGTCGAAGCCGGCGCGTCGGGTGGGCTTATTGACGTCGGCGGCGACGTTTTGGCGGTGGGGCGTTCAGCCAACGGAGGAACCTGGCGTGTTGGCATCCAGCACCCGTTCCAACCCGGCTTGATTGCCAAGCTGGCCGTAGTCGATCGAGCGGTGGCGACTTCGGGTATCCAACAACGATTCACGATGATCCAGGGCAAGCGGTATTCGCACATTATCGACCCACGAACCGGTGGGCCGGCCGACCAAGCGCCCAGCGTGACCGTGATCGCTGCGGACGGCATCACCGCTGACGCATGGGCAACCGTGTTTGAGATACTCACGGTGGAAGAGGGGCAGGCGCGTGCGGCCGAGCTGGACGGTGTCGAAGTGATGTGGATCTGGGGCAATGCTGAACAGATGCACGTCGCCAAGACAAGCGGCTTCGATCGTTATGTCATTCCGTAAAGCCGATCATACCGAAGCGGCTGCGACGTCTTTTTCTTGGGCTTCCTCGTCGGCCAGCATCTTTTCGTATTCCGGTTTGGGCGTACCGAAATAGACCATGGCCTTGGCGGGACACTTCTTGATGACCGACTCGAAATCTTCTTCACCGGTATAGTTGTCGTAGTTGAGATACGCGAGGTTGTCCTTGACCTCGAACAAATCAGCCAGAATCCGCTGGCAAGCTTTGCAACCAACGCACCCGACCTTACAGACCTGTTTCACGTTTTTGGCAGGTTCTTTGTTCGAGCAAGCGATGACCAACATGCTTTCCTGCTTGAATGGGATCTTTTCGATCAGATTCCGCGGGCACGCTTTGACACACGCCCCGCATCCCGTGCACTTGTCGTAATCGACAACGGGCAAGCCATCGACCATGTGCAGCGCATCGAAGTCGCAGCTTGTAACACAATCACCCAAGCCCAGACAGCCATAGGTACACGCTTGCGTCACGCCGACGACGTTGGCTTCAACGCAACTCGCAACGCCCTCGTAGGCAACCCGCCCAAGTTTCTCGTCCGTCTTGGCGGCACAATGGATCACCGGACGATAGGGATACGTTTGGACCACTTCAACGCCCAGAACAGCTGCGACCGCTTGCGCAACCTTCGGGCCACCCACCGGGCACCCATCCACCGGGGCACGTTTCTCGACCACGGCTTTGGCGAAATCCGCACACCCCGCGAAACCGCAACCCCCACAGTTGGCGGCCGGCAGCACATCCTGCACCGCGCCAATGCGTGGATCTTCATCGACATGCAGCTTGACCTTGGCGACACTCAACAACGAAACAAAAAGCAGCGTCACGCCAAACAGAACCGCCACCGCTAGGAGCATACCTGTTGCCATCATCGTACCTCGGTTGAGTTACCTCATCATGCCCGCAAACCCCATGAACGACATCGCCAGAATGGCTGCCACAAGCAGCGTAATCCCAGGCCCCTTCATCGCTTTGGGGATGTCGCTGAAAACCAGGTGTTCGCGGATCCCCGCCATGATCGTAATCGCCAAGGCGAAGCCGATACCGCCGGCAAAACTGAACGTGATCGCCTCCACCAAATTGTAGCTTCGCATATCGATGAGCAAACACGCCCCGAGGATTGCACAGTTCGTCGTGATCAGCGGAAGGAACACCCCGAAGGCGGTGTACAAGCTGGGGAAGAACTTCCGAAGATACATCTCCACCAACTGAACCATCGAGGCAATGACCGCGATGAAGATAACGTACTTCAAAAACGACAAATCAAGGCTCATCGCCCCGCCGACCGGCACGAGAACCCCATGGACAAGCAGCCAGGTTACGATCGCCGACAGGGTGATGACGAACGTGACTGCACACCCCATGCCGAAAGCCATGTCCACCTTGCGCGAGACGCCGAGAAATGGGCAGATTCCCAGGAACATCGACAACACAAGGTTGTTGACCAAGGCTGCCGCGATGAACAGCATAATGAGTGAACCGATCGTCATGCTGCACCTCCAGCCGATCGGCGGAGGCGAAGATGGTTGACGACACCGATCACGATACCGAGCGTAAGAAACGCGCCCGGCGGCAACACCATAATGACCCAGTGCTCGAAGCCGGCCGGCATCACCGGATAGCCGAGCAGTGAGCCGGAGCCCAACAGCTCGCGGATGACCCCAAGAATTGTCAACGCGATGGTGAAGCCCAACCCGATCCCGAACGCGTCACACAGCGATTTGATCGGGCCGTTTTTGATCGCACAAACCTCGGCCCGGCAAATGATGATGCAGTTCACGATAATCAATGGGACAAACGCGCCGAGTTTCTTGCTCACTTCGAACATATGGGCCGCCAAATAACGGTCGGCAATCGTAACGAACGTCGCGATTGTGATTGTGAAGATAAGAATCCGAACATGTGGGCGAATCAAGGGCCGCAGGACGCTGGTCACCAGGTTGGAGCAGACCAGTACAAAAGTAGCTGCCGCTCCCATCACCAGCGCGTTCTCCACGCTGTTGGTAATCGCGAGCGTCGGGCACATACCCAACAGCTGCACGAGTACAGGATTGTCCGACCAGACGCCGGCTTTGAACTGTGCCGCGGCGCCGTTGCCGTTATCGTTTGCCATCGTTACCTCTGCCTTCGCCCGAGAGGCCGGGCTCACTACCGTAATTCATCCAACTTAGGGCGCACTTGACGGATCACCTTATTCGCGATTCGCGTCACCGCTTCGCTGGAGATCGTCGCACCCGTTATGGCCGACACTTCGTTAGTTTCCTGCGACCGTGGCCCTTTGACCACGACGACATCTTTTTCCGCGACCAACCCCTCATACTGGCTGGACCAGTCGGCTTCTGCGATTTTGTTACCCAGTCCGGGCGTCTCGGTGTTCTCGACCACTTGCAGTCCAGTGATTTGGCTCCCGTCACTAGAGAGCCCTACAACGAGCTTGATCTTGTCCTGGAAGCCGAAGTCGCTATCCACCAACGTCCACCCAACGATCGCGCCGCCTTGGTCCAGACACTTGAAAACCGTCTTGTCCTGGTTCTCAACGTTGACGCTCATTTTTTCGAGCTGGGCCACTTCGACTGGGATGACGGCGACAGCCGCTTGCTCCAGCTCAGCGATTTTGTTGGCTTCGATCTTCGGGCCAAAGGTCGCTTGGGCACCCGCCAGCATCAACGCAAAGGTGACGCTCATCGTCAGAACCAACCACGATTCACGCAAGAACTTGGTCACAATAGCATTCCTATTCTCATCAAGCCTGCACGGGCACTTTCCCGCCGAACGGCTCGGGCACGGTCCAACGTTCGATCAACGGCGTCAAGGCATTCATCATCAAGATGGCGTACATCACCCCTTCCGGGTAGCCGCCGAACAGCCGAATAATCATGGTGAGAATACCCGCCCCGAACCCGAAGATGAGCCGCCCCTTCGGCGTGATCGGAGCTCCCACATAGTCCGTCGCGATAAAGAACGCACCAAACACCAAAGCACCGCTGTTCAACTGAACCAGCGGACTCGTGAAACGCTCGCTATCAAGCAGATACGCAACGCTCGCGAACACCCCCGCACCGATCAGCATGCCAAAGCATTGCCGCCAATCGGCCGTACCGCGAACCAACAGGAAGATTCCCCCGATGAGGCACGCGATAACACTCGACTCACCGAGCGATCCACCAACGTTGCCGATAAACAGCTTCGACACAGCGGGTATGACGTCCGATCCAAATTTAGCGGCGGCCAGGGGGGTCGCTTTGGTGACCGCATCGACGCCGATCGTGTTGAGCGTGCCGGGTTCCGCCCACGCGGTCATCGCGACGGGAAAGCAGGCCATCAGAAACGCTCGGCCAACCATAGCGGGATTAAACAGATTATGTCCCAAACCGCCGAAAACAGCCTTACCCAGCGCAATTGCCACAATGCTGCCGATGACGGCCATATAGATGGGTAGCTTAGGCGGTAGCGAAAAGGCCAAAATCATGCCGGTAATAACCGCGGAGCCATCCCCCAGCGAACTCATTTTCTGACCACGGGCCCAATTGAAGACCGCTTCAGTGAACAAGCATGCCAGGACGGTAGTGACGGTCAGCACGATGGCCCGGCCACGATAAAGAAGAATCGCAGCCATCAACAGCGGCAGCATGGCCACGACGACTTCAAACATCACACCACGGGTGGATCGTCCTGCTGCCAGGTGGGGCGCGGAACTGACCATGAAGTGTTCGGGCAGTTCGGGTTGGCTGGGCCCAACAGGTTCGGTTGCTTGTCCTTCTGCGTCGGTCATGGACCGTTTAACTCCTCGTTAGCTTCAAAGTTGAAGCAATCACAGCTCGGCTTGTTTCGTCGTTCTTTGCCGCGACCGTTTTCTACTTGTCTCCGCCGCCGCATAAGAACGTTTGGACTATTTCTGATTACCCATCAGTCGCCATTGGTTTTTGCCGGCTCGGATGTACTGGGCCAAAGGGATCTGAGCTGGGCAGACATACGCACAGCAGCCGCATTCACAGCAAGCCATCATGTCGTATCTGTTGGCTAAGTCATAGTCGCGGAATTTGATCGCATGCGCGATCTTGGTCGGCGACAGATGAAGCGGGCAATTGTCAATGCACTTGGAGCAGCGGATACACGGCGACTCATTCCAGTGGGCCGTCTCTTCCTCGATCATGACCGTGATGCCGCCCGTGCCTTTAATCACCGGGACATTGAGGTTAGGCACCGTCGGCCCCATCATCGGTCCGCCGGCCAGGACTTTGAATGTCTTGTGTTTGATACCGCCGCACGCTTCGATCAGCTCGGAGAACAGGGTGCCGACCGGTACGAGCCAGTTGCCAGGTTGCTCGACGCCACGGCCAGTCACTGTGACCACGCGGTGGGTTAGCGGCTGATGGTGAACCACCGCCCGCGCAATACTATGGGCGGTCGCAACGTTGACCAATACCACGCCAACGTCCAGAGGCAATCCTTTTGGGGCACTCGGAACCACACGGTCGAGGACCGCCGGCACAAGCTGACGCTCACCGCCCATCGGATACTTGGTGGCACAAACAGCGACCTCCAAGCCAGGCCGATCCTTGGCGGCGTTGCGCATCGCGTCGATCGCATCGGGTTTGTTGTTCTCGATCGCGATGATACCGCGGGAAGCACCGACCGCATGCATGGCCAACTGTAATCCCACGACGATTGCCTCGGGAGCCTCCACCATTAAACGGTGGTCCGAGGTCAAGTAAGGTTCGCATTCGCAACCGTTGAGCACCACCGTATCGACGGGGCGGTCGGGATTGCGTTTAAGTTTGACGTGCGTCGGGAAGGTCGCGCCACCCAAGCCCACAATCCCCCCGTCACGAATCGCCTGGCAGATTGCATCCGGTTCGTAGGCGGTGGGTTCCACGTGATCCCAGTGGCGGTTGAGGAACTGCGGGAGGAAATCCGCCGGTAAAGCTTCGCCGTCTTCTGCAGGTTTTATGGTCAGAGCCGGCACGCGCCGACCGCTCGGCAACAATGCGATGGTACCTGCCCCCGTTTTTCCTGAAACACTCGCATGGATAGGGGCGGAAACAAACGATGCCGTGTCCGCGATTTTCTCGGCGTAGCTGATATCCTGACGCGGTTTGACCAACGGCTCACACGCAGCGCCAATGTGCTGGGCAAGAGGCACCACCATGTCAGCCCGCGGGACGAACAGTTGGATCGGCTTGGACTCCGTATCGTGTTTGCGATGAGGAGGATGGATACCGCGGTGAAAGCTTCGCAATCCGCGCAGGCGGTCTCGAATCTCAGCGATCATGATGCGTTCCTATCAAGGTGCTCTTTCTTCAGCTGGGTATCCATCGGCGAAACGCTCCGTTCGCGACCAATCCAAGGGACCACCAACTTGGCCAAGGCGACGCCGACGATCAAGCCGCCAATCAACCCGGTCGCCTGCCATCGACCCAAGACGGTCGTCGTCAATCCCCAGCCGTGGAGATCGTACTGGTGAATGACATAACGCCCAGCGAAATAGGCCCCGGCAATGGCGACCATCAGCGGGAGAATGAATACCGTCAGAGTGGTCAATACAAGTTGGGAGCCCTGCAGCATTTCAGATCGGCCATCCTCGGAGGCGGTTTTCTCAGCTTGCACCAACGGGCACGTGTCAGGCCCGTGGCAATGACCGCACGAAAACCAGAATCTCTCAAGCCAAGCCATGTCGATGCTTTTGCCTCAGTCTCAACTTCGCCTCAATCTCAACTCTGTTTGCCATGCTGAAGTCGCACAATGTCAAAAAAACCACACCATTTTCACTTCACGTGCAAAATGGAGGAGGTTTTCTCGAATCCACGTTCGCTGCAACGTAATTTCCATAAGGCATGTTGCCTTATCGTCTACCCGTCAACCTTCTCTTAAAGGGAAGGGATCCCAAGACACCGGGCAAACGAACGAGAGCCGCCGTCCCACGGTCGATAACCGCGGCAAAGTTCCGGCTCCACAGGCACAATGTCATTGCGGCAGAACCTCGCCTCATCCGCCCCATTTGGGCCATGAGGCAAAACATGGTTCAGTTCCACATTCAGCAAGAGGTCGTCATTATGTTTCAACCATCGGCACGAAGTCAATATCGCTTGTCGTTTGTTTGTCGTGGCCTGTTGCTGATATTCCTTTTACGGTGCGAGGGGGTTGCCGGATCGCCCACGACCTTAAAAGAGCAGAAAGCATTACATTAGGCAGAAAAACAGAATCCCAGCAGTAGATATGTTGTTGATTCGATTCGTGCCGTTTCGTCGAACGAGCTTTTGTATCATTGGGGTGACATCTTGCCCCTATCGCCGCGATTGGGTTTGGGTAAATACCCTATTCTTAGAGGTTCGCGACCTAACCCAAGGCCGCACAACCTTCGAAAGATCGTGAAAGTCCTTCGCATGGCCGAAGAGAGAAGCAGGGATTTTGCGAAAGTCTTTGACGCAGCACGCGAGCGGGTTCGCGGGCCTCATGGGCATTATTGCGGGCATCGTCTGGCATGTCATCGTGTCGGGTTAGGTGTGAAATGGATCCGTACGATCAAGCTTGAAGTAGCCGACTTCTCGGAAGTCGGATGAATCTCCGCAGGCTGCATGGGGGCATGGGCCGGTAAAACGACGCAGGTGTGACGGGGAGCAGCGTACGGAACAGTCGCAAGACCGCGTTCAGTTTTCCCCGTTCACCTCTTTTTCCCGGACAGGAAAAAGAAGCCCAAAGACAACTAAAATAATGTTTTGCTTGACAATATCGACTGCAGGCGATTCTTTGGCGTGGCGAATTTGTAGATTGGCCCTTTCTGGGGGCTTGAAAGTCTTTGAGAAAACAGTACACTTACTTCGTGATTTTTTTCACGATCCAGGTTTCCAGGAGTTCCACGCCGAGGGGTCACAAAGGGCCGAGGGGTCACTGAGGACAACCGGATCTACACTAAGTAAGGAGGTGGATGGGACGAAGGGTCGCATCTACCCCCAGGTTTTCGGCGAAGATCGCCGAGATGCCAAGCAACACGCGGTTGGTTGAGCTTGGTTGAGGTGTTGGTTTGATTGATGATTGAGGTATTTCATGAGCGAAAATCTCGAAGCGGCCATCAAGGAGATCTGCCAATCAGTTGGCAATGATCGCACGCGTATGATGGATATCGTTCGGGCGGTCCAAGAGCAGTTGGGTTGTGTGACCAACGAAGCCATGGATGTGATCGCGCAGCAGGTATCCACCCATCGTGTGGAGGTCGAGAGCGTCGTTTCCTTCTATGCGTTTTTGTCACGCGACCAGAAGGGCAAAGTCGTGATTCGCCTTTGCAACGACATTATTGATCGCATGCAAGGATGCGATCGGGTGGCGCAGGCGTTCTCCGACGAACTGGGGATCGCGTTCGGCGAAACGACCGCCGACGGCAAAATCACACTGGAATACGCCCCGTGCATCGGCATGTGCGATCAAGCGCCGGCGGCCTTGATCAACGACGTGGTGGTGACGCATTTGTCGGGCGATGCCGCGCGCGAGATTGTGAGAGATCTCAAGCAGCATATGGATCCGAAGCGCTTGGTGAACACACTGGGCGACGGCAACAACGCTCACGAACTCGTGCAAGCGATGGTGTTGAACAACATCCGCAAGAGGGGTTCGGTGATCTTTGCCGAGGATGCGCGTCGCGCCGATTTGGAGGCAGGCGAACCGCTCAAGAAAGCGCTCGCGATGTCACCGGCTGAAGTCATTCGTGATGTCACCGCTGCCAGGCTTCGTGGCCGGGGCGGCGCCGGCTTCCCCACCGGGATGAAATGGCAGTTCACCCGCGCAGCCCAAGGTGACAAGAAGTACATCATCTGCAACGCCGATGAGGGTGAGCCCGGAACGTTCAAAGATCGCGTCATTCTGACCGAGTGTCCTGACCTGCTGTTTGAGGGCATGACCATCGGCGGTTACGCGATCGGAAGCGACACGGGCATTCTGTACCTGCGGGCGGAGTATGCCTACCTGCGAGCTTTTCTTGAGGATGTTCTGCAGCAGCGTCGCAATCGCGGCCTACTGGGCAAGGACGTGAACGGGAAGAAGGGGTTTGATTTCGACATCCGAATTCAGATGGGGGCGGGTGCCTACATTTGCGGCGAAGAAACCGCACTGATTAGTTCCTGCGAAGGATTGGCGGGCGACCCGAAGAACCGTCCACCCTTCCCAGCGCAAAAGGGTTATCTCGGTTGCCCCACGAGTGTAAACAACGTGGAAACGTTCTGCTGTGTCGCCCGTATTTTGGAACGGGGTCCAGGGTGGTTCGCACAGATCGGCTCCAAATGCAGCCCTGGAACCAAGCTGCTGAGCGTTTCCGGTGACTGTAGGATTCCCGGCGTGTATGAAGTACCGTTCGGTACGCCGTTGACTGAAGTGTTAAAAATGGTCGGCGCCAAGGACGCGATCGCCGTCCAGGTGGGCGGGCCCAGTGGTCAGTTGGTTGGTCCCCAAGATTTCGAAAAGACCATTTGTTACGACGATCTGGCGACCGGCGGTTCGGTCATGGTGTTTGGGTCGGATCGCAACATCCTCGAGATCGTCGATTACTTCATGGATTTCTTTGTTGAGGAAAGCTGCGGCTACTGCACACCGTGTCGAGTCGGTAACGTGCTCTTGAAGGAGCGTATTGAGAAGATCATCCAGGGCAAGGGAGAGCCCGCCGATCTGGACTACCTGCAGCAGTTGGGTGAGACGATCAAGATGGCCAGCCGTTGCGGACTTGGGCAGACCTCGCCCAACCCGGTGTTGACCACCTTGAAAAACTTCCGCGGGCACTACGATGCATTGGTCAAGGAAAGCAAGGATGGCATGCAGTCCTCCTTCGATATTCGTGCAGCACTGGGTGATGCGGCAGCAATTGCTGGACGTGAGTCGGTCCATTTTTGATAGGCAGCCAAGGAAACTGATATGAGTGATACGATGACGTTGACGATTGACGGAGTGGAGATACAAGGCCAACCCGGGCAGACGATCCTGGAGGCCGCGGAGGAGGCAGGGATTTACATTCCGCGACTTTGCCATGTGAAGGACCTCGTGCCTCATGGGAGTTGCCGGGTGTGCACTGTCATGGCGGACGGCCGACCCCAGGCAGCCTGTACGCAGCCGATCAGCAACGGCATGGTGGTCGAAAACAACAGCGAGAAAGTGATGCAAATCCGCCGCGACATCATCGAGATGTTGTTCGTGGAAGGGAATCACTTCTGCATGTTCTGTGAGAAGAGCGGCAACTGTGAGCTGCAAGCGTTGGCCTATCGTTTCGGTATCGCAGCCCCCAAGTATCCCTACTTGTTCCCCAAGCGGAACGTGGATGCTTCCCATCCGGACATTTTCATCGATCGCAATCGCTGCGTCCTTTGTGCCCGTTGTATCCGCGCGTCCAAGGACATGGACGGTAAGAATGTCTTCCAGTTCGTCGGTCGAGGCCCGCACAAAGAAGTCGCGGTCAATGCCGAGGCGGATCTGGGCGACACCGATGCGGACGTGAAGGATAAAGCCGTCGAGCTTTGCCCGGTGGGTGCGATTCTCAAGAAGCGTGTTGGCTACAAGGTTCCGATTGGCGAACGCGACTACGATCATAAGCCAATTGGGTCGGACATCGAGGCTGGGCAAGCTGCGAAAGCTAAGTAGAGGAAAAAAAGATCATGGCAAAACCGAAAGTCGCGACAACTTCGCTAGCCGGCTGCTTTGGTTGTCATATGTCGCTGTTGGATATTGACGACCGTATTCTCAAGCTGGTTGAACTGGTGGATTTCGATAAATCACCGGTGAATGATATCAAGGAGTTCACGGGACGCTGTGCGGTCGGTTTGATCGAAGGCGGCTGCTGCAACGAGGAGAACGTGCGCGTCCTGCAGGACTTCCGCAGGCACTGCGACATCCTGATTTCCGTGGGCGACTGTGCGATCATGGGCGGCATCCCGGCGATGCGAAACACGATCCCGTTGGCGGAGTGTCTGGACGAAGCTTACCGAAGCGGTCCCACGGTCCACAATCCATCGGGCATCATTCCCAACGATCCGGATTTGCCGCTCTTGCTCGACAAGGTCTACCCCTGTCATGAGGTGGTCAAGATCGACTACCACCTGCCAGGTTGCCCGCCGCCGGCGGACACGCTTTGGGAGGCATTGGTTGCCCTGTTGAGCGACAAGCCCGTGCAATTGCCTTACGAGTTGATCAAATACGACTGAGTGCGATCAGAGGAGAGATAAACGTGGCCACGACGACAGTAAACGGTCAAAAGAAAGTCACGATCGAGCCGGTCACCCGCGTTGAGGGGCACGGCAAAGTGACGATCCTGCTCGACGAGAATCAGCGTGTCATCCAGGCAAGGCTCCACATCGTCGAATTTCGCGGCTTCGAGCGATTTATTCAGGGCCGACCCTTCTGGGAAGTCCCCGTGTTGGTTCAACGGTTGTGTGGCATCTGCCCGGTCAGCCACCATCTGGCTGCCGCCAAAGCCATGGACCGCATCGTGGGCGGTGAGAACCTCACCCCGACTGCGGAAAAAATGCGACGCTTGATGCACTACGGCCAGATGCTCCAGTCGCACGCGCTGCACTTCTTCCATTTGGTTTCGCCCGATCTGCTGTTCGGATTCGATGCGGATCCCGCCATTCGGAACGTTATCGGGGTGGCCGCGAAGTATCCCGACCTCGCCGTACAAGGCGTCATGATGCGCAAATACGGCCAGGAGATCATCAGGGCCACTGCCGGCAAGAAGATTCACGGCACCGGTGCCATCCCCGGCGGAATCAACCGGAACTTGTCCATCAAGGAACGGGATGCGTTCCTCAAGGATCTCGACCAAATGGTCACCTGGTCGCATGGCGCGCTCAAGATCGCCAAAGACTACACGGCCGAGCATCTGGAGAAACTGGCCCCGTTCGGGTCGTTCGATTCGAGCCACTTGTCGCTGATCCGTGAAGATGGCGCCATGGACCTGTACCACGGGAATCTCCGGGCTATCGATGCCACGGGCAACAAGATTTTCGACCAGGTGGACTATGGCAAATACAACGAGTACATCGCCGAAGAAGTCCGCCCCTGGTCCTACATGAAGTTCCCGTTCATCCGATCGCTCGGACCGGAGAAGGGCTGGTATCGCGTGGGTCCGTTGGCGCGGATCAATACAGCCGACTTCATCGATACGCCCGAGGCCGAAGCCGCTCGCAAAGAGTTCATGGCCGTTACTAATGGCAAGCCGAACAATATCACGATGGCATACCACTGGGCACGTATGATCGAATTGTTGCACTCCATCGAGAAGATCAAGGAGCTGCTCAACGATTCGGATCTCCAGGGGAATGACTTGGTGGTCAGCGGCGAGCGTCGCGAAGAAGGCGTCGGGGTGATCGAAGCTCCGCGAGGCACCTTGTTCCACCATTACCGAGTCAACAAGGACGATCAGGTCGTCATGGCCAACCTGATTGTTTCCACGACTAGCAATAATGAGCCCATGAACCGTGCGGTGCAGAAGGTGGCCGAGGATCATCTCTCCGGCGTGGAAATCACCGAAGGGTTGCTGAACCACGTCGAAGTGGCCATCCGAGCGTATGACCCCTGTTTGTCGTGTGCGACACACGCGTTGGGCCAGATGCCGATGACCATCGAGTTGATGGATTGCCAAGGCAACCTACTCGATCGCAAGAGCAGAGGGTAGCTCATGGCCGAAGGTGTCGGCAAAGTTCTGCTGATCGGGTACGGCAATCCGGGTCGGCTGGATGACGGCCTCGGACCCGTTTTGGCTGAGGCCATTGAGAAGTTGAACATTCCCGACATCACCGTCGATGCCGCTTACCAGTTAAGCGTCGAGGATGCCTCTGCTGTGGCCGAGCACGAGGTGGTCATATTTGCCGACGCGGACGTGAGTGGGCCGGAGCCGTTCGGGTTCAAGCAAATTGAACCGAAGCAGGCCCTGAGTTTCAGCAGCCATAGCGTTGAGCCCGAGGTTCTGTTGGATTTGGCGCACCGGCTGTTCAAGGCATCGACGAAGGGCTATGTGCTCGGGATTCGCGGCTATTGCTTCAACGAATTCAGCGAGGTATTGTCGGACAAGGCCAAGGCCAATCTTACCGCCGCCATCGCGTTTACCGAGTCGCTGTTGCGTGATCGCTGCTTCGGTGATGCAGTGAGCAAGGCCGAAGAGTTCTCAGTCAACGGTGCTGGTTTTTTGAGTGAGGATGAGACATGCAAGACGAAAAATATGTGATTCTCTACGTCGACGACGATCAGGATTTCCTGGATTCGATGCGCGTGCTTCTCGAGGCCAATGCGTACGTCATGGTCGAAGCACTCAGTGCCGAAGACGGACTCAAAGCCTACAAGAAAAGTACACCGGATCTCGTCATTGCCGACTTGATGATGGAAGAGGTCGATGCGGGCACCAATTTCGTCAAGGAACTGAAGCTCCTGGGTAACAAGGCCCCCATTTACATGCTCAGCTCGGTGGGTGACGACTTGAGTATGGTGGCGGATTATTCGAGTCTCGGCCTCGCCGGCGTTTTCCAAAAGCCGATCGATCCCGATAACCTGCTCAAGATTCTCGAGGCCAAGCTCCAATAGGGCGTCGGTCGCGAATAACCCGATAGTGCATCGACGGCGGGCTGGTTTTGACTGGTCCGCCGTTTTTTTGTTGTCAAACGTGATTTGCCCTAACACAGGTTGATCGTATATACAGAAAAAGGGAACGGGCTTCTCATCGCAATCGGAAGTGCCGGTCCCCATTTTTACCTGTTGACATCAGGGAGTACGAACCATGGCGAGGATTGTGCGTGGCAGCCTGATTCAGGTGGTTCTGAGCGAACCGGCAACATCACCGATCGCGAAGATCAAAAAGTCGATGATCGACAAACATGTCGCGCTCATCGCCCAGGCAGCCAACCAAAGCGCACAAATCGTCTGTTTGCAGGAGCTCTTCTGGGGACCTTATTTCCCTGCCGAACAGAACACGAAATGGTACGCGATGGCCGAGCGTATCCCGGAAGGCCCCACCACACAGCTCATGTGTGATCTGGCCCGCAAGCACAAAATGGTCCTCGTCGTGCCCATGCACGAAGAAGAGATGACCGGCGTCTATTACAACACGACCGCGGTGATCGATGCCGATGGTGTCTATCTGGGCAAGTATCGCAAAGCACACATACCCCATTGCGAACCCGGCTTCTGGGAGAAATTCTACTTTCGTCCCGGCAACCTGGGGTACCCGGTATTTGAGACCAGAGTGGGCAACGTCGGCGTCTACACCTGTTACGATCGTCATTTTCCCGAAGGAGCGAGATGTTTAGGGCTCAACGGCGCCGAGATCGTGTTCAATCCTTCCGCCACCGTCGCAGGACTGGCTGAATATCTATGGAAACTCGAACAACCCGCCCACGCCGTCGCGAACCAGTATTTCATCGGTGCCATCAATCGACCGGGCATCGAATCCCCCTGGAACATCGGCGAGTTCTTCGGCATGTCGTACTTCTGCAACCCACGCGGCCAAATTATCGCCGAAGCCAGCCGTGACGGTGACGAAATTGTCACCACCGATCTCGATCTCGACATGATCCAAGAGGTCCGCAACGTGTGGCAATTCTTCCGCGACCGAAGACCCGAAACCTACGACGACATCATTGACCTGTGATATCGTGAATCACCTGTAGAATTACCCGTAGGGTAGCCATCGCCCACCATCCAACTTCGTATCTTCGGTGCGTCAGGATACCCGTTTTGGCTTGTGAGATGAAAAGAGAGGAGGAGAGTCGCGGTCGATCACCGAGGCCCTCCCTACTCGATTATGATGTGCGGTTGCCCGATGGGTTGTGCGCGTTTGCCGTCATGACTTTTATAACGGCCATCCTGTGTCGTTTTTTCTGTGATGCCAATCTCACTTCTCGGGTGACGTTTGTTTATCGGAAGTGTGCCACGTTGTTTCCTGTCAATGTCATGGTTTGCGGACGATAACAAATCTTTTCCCGCCAGTCACCGCGTGGATAAACCGATTCAACAGTGCCGAACGGTTGTGTTGAGGCTTGACGTTCCCTTTTCCAGAGAGTGGAGACTGCGAGTCGTATGAAGACGGTCCGAAAAGCGCTACAGCGGATTGGTTGGCCGGAAGATCAGATGTCGGATAAGCAAATCACGCGCGAATTGTATCGGCGTTGGTTTGCTTGCCAACGAGAGGATCTGGACGGTGCGGGGCCGGTCCCGGTGGCCTCCGTGAGGGGCATCCTGGTGTCGATGGCGTCCGAGGGTAACCTGGATACATTGTGTTGGTCCGACGATGACCAGATTCCCGAGGAGGATGTCGTCTCTGACGACGAACGGGCCATCTTTCGCCGCGAGACGACTGAAGAGTCTTATGCTTTGCCGGATCGTCGCACCTCGAAACGCAAGTCGACCCGGGACCTTGTGCGTTGGTGCGTTGGTGACGGCGGATCCGATGAGGCGACGGGATGGTTGGTGGATCGTTCCGAGGAAGGGATCGCCTTCATCGCGCCAACCAGCGAAGCTCCGTTGGCCGGTGCGGAGATTGTTCCTTGCATTCATCCTCAATCAGGCGGGGTGATCGAGCCTGGCCCGGCCATTGTGGTTCGAACCGAAGCCTTGAATGGTGCATTGACACTCGTTTGCGCGCGACTCGACGAGGGATCTTTGCCCGAGTGGGCTTGAGGTACTTCCAGTCGTCAATCCCGGTAGATTTCGTAGCAACGCGCGTCGTCCTCAAAGGGGCGGCGTAACTCCACCGTGATCACCCCGTCGTGATCACACCGGTAGACTTCGCAGACCGCGTTCTGACCGAAGCAGTCTGTTGCGGCAATATCGCTGGGCGAGAGCTGAGCCGACAGCGGATAGGCTGGGTCATACGGGAAAAGAATATCCGACCAGGTGCGTACGCCTTCGGCCGGCATGCCATCAGACCCCACGGTTGTACATTCAAGGTATCGCATATGACCGATGTTGTGTCTCGGATGATACCAAGCTGCTTTTTCGAGCAGTGGCTCACCGGTTCGTGGGACGGGCGTTCCCGCAGGAAAGATCGTGTCAAAAGTCTCCGCTTGACCGTGATCCCTGAGCCGGATAATGCCAAAGTTCCGGGCAAAAACTTCACGATAGGTCACACGGTCCATGGCACAGATGGCAGCCCCCATGGCAGCCGACCGGAACGGTTTGTCGGTTAACACGACACGGCTCTTAGGGAACGCTTCGGAGACCATCTCCGCGACCAAAGGCAACTTGGACGAACCCCCCACAAGGTAGATCGTTAAGGAAGGATCGTCCTTGATCTGAGGTTGCTTGGCTGACGCTGTCTCAATTACTTCTCGCAGTTTTTCGAGCGCCGCCGCCACCAGGGGTTTGAGGTTCTTGTAGTAAGCGTTGACGGGTATCGATAGGGGACGACCGTCGAGGCCGAAGTCCATAGGGTTGAAGAACAAACTCTTGATCGCGCCGGTGGAGATGGTTTCCTTTTGGGACCGTGCTTGGTACAGCAAAGCGTGTCGCGTCAGTGATCCGATCGCTTCCGGCGCGAGCTGGAGTTTGTCAAGAAACATTTGCAGGAGGACGTGATCGAAGTCGTCGCCACCGAGTGTTTCAATACCCGTTGAAGCGAGTACGCGGAAGTCTTGATTCTCGACCCAGACCACCGAAGCGTCGAACGTACCACCGCCAAGATCAAAGACCGCTATCGCGGAGGAGTCTGCCTCGATCGTAGTCTTCTTGCCAGCCGTCAGGCAGTCGGCCAATTCGATGGCGGAGGCTGTAGGTTCATTGAGTGTGCCGATCACCTTGAACCCCGCCTCGCGAAAGCACCTGCGCGTGACGTGCCGTTGTGCACCGTTCGCATTGGCGGGCCAGGTGATGACCGTTTCCAGCGGCTCATCCGAAGGAAGTCGGCGGGATTGGCGGACCGAATCCGCCAGCGAGCGAAGAAACCCGGTGAGCAGGTTGGTGAGAGGGGGGTTCAATGCGTGCGGTTCGCCGCCGGCGTTTGTCGCTTTGCCTTCCGCGTAGTCGCGAAGTTTGCGTTTGAGCGAGGGGATAAAGACATATTCGCTTGCCGGCCCAAGCTGTGCGAACCGTCGATCAGCCTCGATGCCAAAGTAGTGTTGCCCTGAGTTTTGATCAATCAGGATGGCTGAAGGATACAACTCCTGGACGATGGTGCCCGCGCGGGTCTTGGCTTGATGAAGCACGACCGAGAACATGCCCCGGTCATGGACCGTCACGACCGTGTTCGTCGTACCGAAATCGATTCCAAGCCGGGCCATGGGCCTATCTCCTGTTGATACGGACTTTGGCGGGAACCACGACTTTGCCGCGTGCGGATCGGAAGCCGGGTTGCAGCGGCTCAGCGACGGTGCCATCCGGGAGATCGTGCCGATGGGTTTCGCCGACAGCCAGGTGGATAAGCGGGTCGAAGGTGTCGCCGGGCCGGGCGTCGTAGGATTGCACGTCGGCTAGCGTGAGCACATGGTCGAGCGTTTCGGTCACACGCGCGTAGAGCTCGTGGCCATCGACGTCGGTTGTTGAGCCAGCGTCAGCACGTTGGCTCATTTCGTTGCGTAGTGCGACCAGCGGCGGGAGCATCTCCGCCATTTGATCGTCCACGACTTCTGATACGAGCCGGTGGAACGTGGCGGTTGCCCGATCAAGCGGCGCCGTCCGGATGATCGCTCTGCCCGGCTCTGCGTGGACGCTGGCCAGCTTCGTGAACACCTCCAGGGCGGCATTCATTTGATTATTGAGTGTTTCGACGGCGCCGGCGATGTCGGACTCAGCTCGTTCCAGGGCTTGATGAAGGGGAACTTGCGATGTAGCGGACTTGCGACTGCTCCCGCTACTACGGCGGCGCGACACCGGTTTGCTGGCCGTTTTCTTCGTTGGTTGGGCCGATGTCTTACTACGGGTTGTGCCACTGGTTCGCTTCTTGGCTGCGACCTTCTTGGGGGTTGTCTTTTGTGTGCGAGCCTTGGCGGCTGATTTCGTAGATCGCTTCGTTGTCGCTTTTGGGGTTCGCGGCGAACGCGAAGTACGCGTGACAGACGTTTTACGTGGCATGTGTGCCTCCTTTGAGGTGCGGTTGCTCGCAGGCCGTCGCCTGCACACCGACAGGTGGCGATGAATGTGGACACGCTTAAGGGCGCTATTGTATGAAAAGTCTCCCCGCGACGTCTACCGGGGCGCACTGAATTGCGAGGGAAGCACAGCAGGCGATGTTATCACGTTGCCGCCGGGACTTTGTTCATGGCCTCGTAGAAGGTGGGCGGTTCGTAGGTCCAGCCTTGGCGCAAACGGCGATCCTCCCGCTCCAACATGAATCGGATGTAGCGTCCAACGAGCGGGGCGGCCAATCGCGATTTGAGGCCGAACTCATGGTAGATGGCCTTCAGCGTAGCCGAGATTTTGGCGCACAAGGCGGGGTTATTGCGGAACCAGCGTTTGGCGGCCCAGAGGGCGCCGGCGTAGATGACGGGCAGATCGCGGGCTTCATAGGTAAAGCGGGCGCGAATCCGGGCATCAGGATGATTCTTGTAACGCTGCCAACCCTGAAGGACCGTACGTGCGATACGAAGGGCACTTGGACCGTTCACTTCGAAGTCACGACGGAAGGCCCGGAGAATGAGTTCGCTTTCCTGGCCGTTCTTGATGTGCGGATGGCGGTAGTTGAACTTGAATTGCCCGTGGATGTCCGCTTCGTCATATTCGCTCGGATCCAGAAGGGAGCCGTTGGCTTTGTGCTCAGCGTGCAAGGGTGTACCAGGGATGGGGGTGTACAGCATGAACTGGTGGAACTCGGTGTCGTGGCTGGCGGCGTAATCAATGGCCTCATCCATGTTTTCCGGCGTGTGGTTTTCCAGTCCGATGATGCTGGAGCCGAGCACGCGAATGCCGTGCGACTGAAGCTTGCGAATCAGTTGATGCGTGTCGGAGCCGTGCAACTTGGTGTATTGCGAGTCTTTGCCCTCCATGCCCATCCAGACCCAGGAAACCCCAAGCCCGACGAGTTGCTCCATCGTGTAGGAATTGAGGACATTGGCCGAGCTGAAGACATACAGGGCCCACGACTTGTTGTTTTCGATCATCAGCGACAACAGTCGCAGGGCTCGCTTACGATGCAGCAGGAAGTTCTCATCCATGGCGAAGAACGACTTGACGTGCATGTCCCTTTCGAGTTCGCACATAACGTCGAAGAGCTCGTCGCCGGTCTCGTAAAAGTGGACGCACTTGCCCTTGCCGCCGAACATTGCCGAGGTCGCACAGAAGTTGCAACCTAATGGGCACCCTACGGAGGGGATGAGTGTTGCCGCCACTTCACCGGACTTCTCACTGAGTTTGACACCCATCGAGCGGGCGCCGATCCCCGAGAGGATGCGTGGGTGCTTGATGGGCTGGTCTTCGTCGTCCGACAGAAATCGGCGCATCCAACGAACGCCTTCGCCGCGCACGATGTGGTCGGCATCGATGCGTTCGTCCAAGTCCGGCATGTTGGCGACATGGCCGCCGACGACAATTTGGGCTTCAGGTAGATGTTGCCGAATCAACTCGCACATTTTCGCCACTTTACGCACGTTGGGAACGATGGAGCTGATTCCGACAATGTCGTAGTGATTTGTCGTGATTTCTTCAACGAAGCGATCCAAGACCGGAAAGTCGAGAAGCGTGCACGGTGCGCTAATGTTGTTTTGGATCAGCATGAGCCCCCAGGAGCGGTGGAACATACGGAGCGAAAAAGCTCCCTGCACGCGGGTGACTTGATTGTGATACAGCTCCATCGGATTGAGGAGACGGCTGCCGTATTCATCATCCTGCGCGTAAGGCCCAAACACGCTGGTCAGCAACACGCGAGCGCGTGACCCCAGCGGATGGACGGGATGTGACGGACGTGGAGGAAGACTGGTACTGGTGGGGGTATCAATGAGGGTCATGCTTGTCCTTTGTTTCCTGTTTCGCGGATAAAATCAGGCGCGTGTGCTCGTTTCCGCCAGACCGCACATTGGCGGATCCTTCCCGTTCCGGGGGTACGATCTTTCCCCTTGAGAGCAAACAAAAAAGTGTGGCTGTTCTCGGGGGTCCCAACCACCTGCATTGGCAGGTTGGGCTGCAAACAGTGTCGTCGCCCCACCTGGGGGGATCGTTCACACACCATGCTCACCTATCGTCGCAAGGACGATGCGACCTACAGGCATTTACGGTTGTGGTTGCGAGCCACAATGGCGTCCGCGCCGTTGCCCCCGAGCCTAGTACGGCTCGGTCGGGTAGATCGTCACAACTGATGGTACGTCATATACGGTTCCAAGGATCGGGTCAAGCGTTGTGTTAATGACAAATGGGCAGTTTTGGGTAGTTCACTGGGTCGTGCCGTGGGCAACACGACCTAACTGAAGGGCGTTTTGGGGGCTGACCAGAGTGTTCCCCGTCGAATGGAAGACCAGCAGCGAATCAGGTAGATGCCCCGTTCGAAAAAAAGGCTTTGTTTGACGGCTCTTGTTTCTACGAGGAATCGTGAGAAGCCTTTTGGCGTTCCATTAGGATAAGTCGCCGTCGCGGCTGAACTTCGTTGCTCGAGACAAGCAAGCGACCGTGTTTCTCTTACCTTCTTTGGGTGGTCGTTGGGGGTCGAGAACGGATCGAGTGGTATGCGGAATGCGCCATTTGTCGGACGCAATTCGTGACTTCGCTGGCCCCAGGTGGGGGATTGCTCGGCGTTTCTCTTGTCGCTTCATCGTTTGACTTAGGTGAGACCCAATGCTACAGTCCCTTTAACCAATTGGGCCTGGCACCAGCCTCTTTTTTTCCGTCCTTTTGGTTTTGGCATTTCCAGTTGGCTATGATATTCGTAATGGATCTGAGGTCGGGACGTAGTTCCTTCTGGATGAGTTGAGGAGCGTCTTTCTATCGTAGCCTAACAGGTTGGCAGAGAAGTTCTTCGAACCCAAGCTGTCGTAGATAAGATAGGCGTGTCGCCAGCGCGGTCTGCGACGAATATTTCACATCGGAGAAACGCCATGTTTACCGTAACCGATGAAGCCCTTGCGCATTTGTCTGAGTTGCTTACGAAAGCTGAGGCTTCCGAGGATGTGGCCGTGCGATTCCTACGTGAAGGGCGCGGTCTGGTACTTCAGCTGGACAAGACGGGGGAAGGGGACACCATCTTCGAGCATGAGGGCAAGACGGTACTGGTGTTCGACGAAGAGGTTTCCGAGGTGTTGACGGACAGCACGCTGGGAGTCGAGGAGAGTGAGGCAGGGGCAAGACTGGCATTGACCTAAGACACGCAATGGCGTGGCTCCCGTTCTCGGTACGAGCGGCCCCGCACGCATTTCATGCTCGCTTTCTTGTTGAATGCGGAACATGAAGGCGGGTGGGGTGCGGTAAGGGGCCGATCGTGAGCCCTTGCCAACGGAGCGGGACTTTGGTTTGGGGCCGAACGCTGGCACGGGGTGGGGATTCGTTAGCTTCGTTCTTAAGGTTTCAGCGGCCTTGGTTGCCGAGTTTGTTCGCTTGCTGACACCCGGTGTCAGGCTGGACAGGTCGATGTTACGAAATCGTTTGGTACGCATGTCCCCTCTGGCTTTCCTTGGCCGGTGGGGTTATATCCTTTAAGATTGCAGAGCCTGTGGCGCAGGTTTGTCGGTCGGAATTCAGTCCATTCCATTGCACGTTGGGGCACGAGTACGATGAAGATCCTACTTGTCTCAGCCGCTACGCCGGATACCTTCTGGAGCTACAAACACGTCTTATCTTTTGTTTCCAAGAAGGCGGCTTATCCGCCGCTTGGCTTGCTGACGGTCGCGGGTATGCTTCCGAGGGACTGGCAACTCAAGCTTATCGATTTGAATGTCACGAAGCTCTCGGATGCGGATATCACATGGGCCGACTACGTTTTCGTTTCCGCGATGATTGTGCAGGCTGATTCGGCTCGGGAAGTTGTATCCCGCTGCAACGAGAAGGGCAGAATCGTCGTTGCTGGTGGCCCCCTCTTTACGACCAGCCATGATCGGTTTCCGGAAATCAAGCACTTCGTCCTGGGCGAAGCGGAGAACGTCATCGAGAAGCTTATTGCCGATATGACGGCCGGCAATCTCGAGCGGTTCTATCAGAACGACAACTGGCCGGACGTGAAGCAAACACCAGTGCCTCGATGGGACTTGATCAAGCTGGGCCACTATGTCACGATGCCGCTTCAGTTTTCCCGAGGCTGTCCTTTCGATTGCGAATTTTGCGACATCATTGTTCTCAATGGTCGAATTCCCCGTGTCAAGAGTCCGTCACAAATGATTGGGGAATTAGACAGTCTTGTCGATTTGGGTTGGAAGGGGTCGATTTTCATCGTTGACGATAATTTCATCGGCAACAAGACCAAGGTGAAGGCTTTTCTTCGCGAGCTCGTCGCTTGGCGGAAGCAGCGTGCGATTGGGATTTCCTTCATGACGGAGGTCTCTTTGAATGTTGTCGATGATCCCGCGTTGCTTGATTTGATGGTCAAAGCTGGATTCAAGAAGCTGTTTGTCGGTATCGAAACGCCCCAGGAAGACAGTCTTATTGAATGTGCCAAGATCCAGAATACACAGCGGGACATGGCAGCGGCGGTGCGAACCATCCAAAATGCGGGTATCGAGGTGATGGGTGGTTTTATCGTCGGGTTTGACAACGACAAGTCAAGCATCTTCGAGCAACAGCTCAAGTTCATCCAAGAGACGGGGATCGTGACGGCGATGGTGGGGCTCCTTACTGCCGTGCCCGGGACAAGGCTTTTCTCCAGACTCACGAACGAAGGCCGGATTCTCGGACATCCCACCGGAAACAACGTGGACAGTGTATTGAACTTTATTCCCAAACTCGATCGCGATGTGTTGATCGAGGGATACCGGTCGCTGGTCAAGCATATCTACAGTCCCAAAGCCTATTACGATCGTATCCTTACGTTCTTGCGGGAGTACAAGCCGCAAGGCCCTCGGAGTTGCCCTTCTTGGTGCGACATGAAAGCGTTTATTAAGTCGCTCTGGGTGATGGGGGTCTGGACGCGCGGGCGCTGCGAGTACTGGAAGTTCTTCACCCGGGCTCTCGTGTTCCATGCTCGCGCTTTTCCCGAAGCCATGCAGCTTGCCATCGTGGGGTATCACTTCCGGCGAATTGCCATGTCATTGTGATGTCGTCATCACCGGAACGTGAAGGGCGTGTTGCCGGGCAAGAGGGATTCTCGGAATCGCCTACGTGTAATCAATTGTCACAATGGGGTACCGGTGTTCTCGATTGTACGGGTTCGGTTTTTTGTCCGGCCACCGGCGTTCCCGGCAGCGCATGGCTGGCCGGTCCACCGTCTGCGGCTCGCATGGGAATGGGGCTTGCGGGGAATCGTGTCTTACGCTTGATATTGCCACACAGGAGCCGCAACGCCCACGTGAATGTTCGACGTACCGTCAGTGTCAGTCCCCACATGCCGATGGCCTGCATACCCACATCGGCCAGATATAACTTCGTTTTGGGGCGAAACAGCGCGACCGCAAACCGTACGGGGTTATAGAAATAAAGGTATGACGCGATGATATTGAGCTGCTTGCGCCAAGGTTGCTTGTGTTCCGACGCGACGACGTAGTTCCCATCGAGCATGTGCGTTTCGACCTGCTTGCCCGCAACGCTTTCGTAGACCAGTCCGGACGTGAACGTTTCTTCATACATTTTCGAGCCGGTTGCTGGCGTAATCATGAGAACCTGCAGGCTGGCGGCTCCCGCCTTTCGCAACAGCTTAGCCTGGTTAAGCAAGCCGTAGGGGGTGTCCCCGCGCGTGTAGAGAGGTTGGGTGTCGTGGTGCATCATCATGGGCATCGGGCAGATGCCGTGTTGGCTTAACAACCTAAAAACCTCGATGGTTTTTGCGACACTTTGGCCCTTCTTGATGAGGGTAGCCGTCATGTCTTCGACACCCATCCATAATGCTCGAATACCTGATTTACGCGCGAGAGAGAAATGGTCCTGCATTTGCAGCGCGTCATGAATGGTCACCTCGGTGCCCCAGCGAAATCGTTTAAGGCGACTCGTACCGCTGGTTCTCCTCACGCGAGCCAACTTCTTCATGATATCGATGGTTCGCTCCTTGTCGTTGAAGAAGTTGTCGTCCGCACCGAAGAAATGGCGAATGCCATATTCGTGATAGAGACGGTTCATTTCGTCGGCGATGCGTTCGCCGCTTTTGACGCGGTGTTGCCGTTGGTTGTAGGCGGGAAGCGGGCAATAGGGGCATGAAAATTTGCACCCGAACGTCAGGACAAGGGCTCCGATTCTGCTGTGTTTACGGACTTGGCTTGCGGGCAAAGCTTGCGAACTCAGGGTCGTTTTTCGGCTCGGTGGTTCCAGCAGTTGGTAGCCGAGCACAGGGTGTGGCAACTCGTCGAGGTCGCCGACGAGCTGCTGGATACCTGTATCGACCAACTCTTCCGCTACACCATCCAAGTTGGTTCGCGCGTAGACGAGGCCGGGAATCGTGTCAAGGATTCCGCTATTGCGGGCTCGCATGAACGTCATCCGCAACGGTTCGTTACCGGCGCGGATCGACAGGAGGACCTCGAGTAGACCCAGCAGTACATATTCTTCACCGGTGACCGCCGCGTCGGCACCCCACGGATCGTCGGGGTTCGCACTGAAGACGTCCCAAGGTTCGTAGATGGTCTTCGGTCCTCCGGCAATGATCAGCGGTCGGTAGGCAGGATCGATGTGGCAGGCGTCGCGGATCAGGGCCTTACATTCCGCCGAATGGATCTGCATGCTCGACACCATGAAGAGATCGGGAATCCTGCCGTCAAGACGCATCCGAGAGGGGCGGAAGTGCCGATTCCATTGCTGAAGCACGATGCGTGTCTTGTGGAATCCCGCATCCAGCATGGCTGAGCCGATCGCGCGCACACCCGCTGGCACCATATGCATGTCGGCATAGATAAAGGGCAACATGCGCGTGCGGTGGTCGAATGCGCAGGCGATCACCGTGGTAAGGTCATGTTGGCGCGCAACGTTCAGCAGCCGCTTGCGGATACTGACGAGTTCACCAGGCTTGAGTAGCTCATCGCCTCGATCGCGACGGGGGAGTTCCATAAACGATCGCTCCTAGCTCAGGTCGCTTGGACCATTCGCGATGCCGGGCTTTGCTTGTCGAGGATGTTTGTTCCAAACGCTCGCCGAGCGTAAGGGCAATCAAGTCCAAGGTAGTAAGCATGACACCCTGAAGCCGGCTCCGACCGCGCCGAATGGAATCCGGCTACCAATAATGGAAATATTGTATGCCAACGAGCGATTCATGGGAAGGGTGTCCGATTGTACTGTACCTGGCACACAGGGGCTTGTTGGGGGCATAGGCGTGGAATGGATTCGTATCGCCCCGCTGACTCGTGAAGCGTCTGCCTGCAACGTTCCGTTCGGTCGGAGGGTTCTCTGTGGGCTTGTGGAGGGTTGCCGGGACGTCAAAAACATGGCTTTAGGCTAACCCGTTTATGGGGCGCCCGGCTTAATTGAAGCCGTACTCATTGTTTTGGCTGTTGCGACCCTTTGAAGTTCGATGAGGTACCTTGTTTCGCTCCTGCGCGAGGATTAAAATTAGATATTGTTGCTGGGCACGCTGTCCAATAGAAACGATTTAAAAAAAAGGAGAGGTTTCTGCAATCCAACCAATAAGACCCTATTTAAGCGTGTTCTGTGTGTGGACGGGTGCGGGAACGAAAGAAGCATCATATGCGTCGTCTTGGGGGGAATATGAGCATACAAAGTTGTCTTGTTTCAGGCATCGTGATTCTGGTCATAACCGCCGCGTCGGTCGGTGCTCCATGGGATCTTAAGAGTGACTCCTGGGTCGCGACGGATGCTTTGGGACGTCAGTTACCTGACTACGCGGAGTGCGGCTCGCCAAGGTCCGACAAGACCGTCGGAATCTTTTACGTCACGTGGCACGCTGAACATGTGGCCTTAGGACCCTACAACATCAGCGCGATCATGGCGGCCAATCCCAACGCGCTCAACGAACCGAACTACACGGGCTGGGGACCACTGCACACTTTCCATCATTGGGGCGAACCGGAGTACGGCTATTTCCGGATGGACGATCCCTACGTCATTCGCAAGGATTGCGAGTTGCTGACACAAGCGGGCGTGGACGTTGTGGTCTTTGATGCCACCAACACGGGTTGGAGCTACTTCGATCGTTGGGACCAGATTTGCCAGATCTATATGGATATCAGGAACAACGGTGGCAAGACGCCCCAGATTTGCTTTATGGCACGCTATGCATGCGAGTGCCCTGAGGTGCCCCAGTGGGAAACCGGGCAGAATTTGGTTGATATCTACAACAACTGGTATATGGCTGGGAAGTATCCCGATCTATGGTTCAAATGGAATAACAAGCCACTGCTCCTCTATATGGGAGCGTACATCTATTCTCAGCCAGGCATTAGTTGTAACGATCCACCCGCTCCTCCCGAACCCTATGCGAGCTATTTCGCGGTTAGGAGAACCTGGGCGTGGAGTTCGGCCAACTGGTTTACGGACAGTAACGGCTACAACCGATGGCTTTTCCATGATTGGTATCCGCAGGCGTATGGGTGGATCACCGCCAACGTGCCTGAACAGACCTCCGTGTCGATCGCCATGCAAGAGACCTATATGACGGCATCGACGGCCCGCGGCCGGCACTATCACAATGGCAGCCAGCCACCGTCGAGCCAGTGGGATGGCTCTGGGGACTTCTTCGCCGAGCAGTGGTTCGGTGCACATGCGATCGATCCCGCGTTCGTATTCATCAACTCGTGGAATGAGTGGACGGCCCAGCGGTTTGTTGACGCCAGCAACAAGGTCTTTTTCGTGGATCAGTTCACGCAGGAGTACAGCCGGGACGTTGCACCGATGAAGGATGGGCATACGGATAACTATTACTACCAAATGGTGGATCATGTCCGGCGGTACAAAGGTGTTCGTGCCCCAGAGCTTGCCAGCTTGCCTCAAACCATTACGATCGACGGGAGTTATGATGACTGGGCTGACGTCGGGCCGGAGTATCGCGATTCGATCGGCGATACCCTCGATCGCAACAACCCAGGTTGGAATAACTGCGGTCCCTACGTCAAAACGTCAGGCCGTAATGACATTGTGGCTTCGAAGGTCGCTAATGACGCGGTCTATGTTTACTTCTATGCCCGGACCGATGAACCTCTGACATCCTACTCCGGCGACAAATGGATGTTGCTTTTTATCGATGCGGATAGCAACCATGTCACGGGGTGGGAGGGTTACGATTATCTGGTCAACAGTCCAGTGGCCAGTACGACGCAGACCACCTTGAAGCCTTGGACGGGCTCGGCATGGGGAACCGCCACTGCGGTATCTTATCGGGCATCCGGCAACGAGATCGAAATTCGCATCCCCCGCTCATCCCTGGGGTTAGGCAGCGGCTTAACCAACAGTTTCGCATTTGATTTTCACTGGGCCGACAACATTCAGGCTCTTAACGATATCACCAAGTTTTTCACCGAAGGCGACAGTGCGCCGGATCGGCGATTCAACTACCGTTACCGACGTGCGTTGGATCTCTTTATCGATCAAGGGACGGCCCCTGAGGATCAGTTAGGTTTGAGCCGCGCTGAAGCGGCAGGGATCGGCGGCAACACGGTGGTGGTGGATATCGGCGGGCGAAACGCGCGACAGACCGATACGAGCCAATCCTATTTCTATTTCAATGCCGATGACAGCTATGTCTATAATGGCAACAAGCCGGATGTCTATATTACCATCGACTATTACGATACAGACAGCGGCACGGGAACAGGTCCCGACGGTTACGGTTACATCGGGTTGCAGTACGATTCGCTGGATGCCACTGCCGGCCCCACCGGTGACGGCAGCTACAAATCCGGTGGTCTCGTGTATTTGACGGGTACCAATACGTGGAAACAACACACGTACCACGTGGCCGATGCCAAGTTCGCCAATCGTGAAAATGGCGGATCGGACTTCCGTCTCTGCAAGAATTATACCGGCGGTTTTCTGTGCCTCGACGTTGCAAGCGTCGTCGATACGGTGCCGACGCCGGCCCGATCCAGCGGACCCGTGCCCTCGGATGGAGCCGGTGGCGTTGATGTTCACGCCAACATGAGCTGGGATGGTGCGATTCGTGCTGCTTCTTACGAAGTCTACTTCGGCACCGATCCCAGTAACCCAACCTATCGCGGTCAGTTTACAAATCCGCTCTACGATCCTCCGTTCACCCTGACGCAGAATACAACCTATTACTGGCGCGTGGACGTGGTTAACGCGTTTGGCACGACGACCGGTGAACTTTGGAGCTTCGACACCAATCAGGCGCAGATTGGACTCAATGTCACGACGCTGCCCCGGACTGTGCAACAGGGAAACAATCTGCCCAACGACAGCTTCACCGTTACCAATGTTGGTTCTGGCACGCTGACCTATACGATCAGTGACAACGTGTCCTGGCTGCAAGTGTCGCCAAGCAGTGGCGTCAGTACGGGTGAAGCGGATCCCCTCGCGATCATCTATGCCACACAGGGCCTTGGTGTTGGCAATTACGTCGCGACTATTAGTGTTCAGGATCCCAACGCGACTAACTCCCCCCAGACCATTACGGTTCATTTGGAAGTGGCTTCCTCCCCGGTCATTCAGCTCAGTATTTCGTCGTTAAGTCGTTCTTCCATCAAAGGAGGCGATCTCCTGAACGACAGTTTCACGGTTTCGAATGCCGGTGGCGGCACCTTGAATTATACGATTACCGACAACGTCGGATGGTTATCAGTCTTGCCGGATAACGGGGCGAGTACAGGCGAGGCCGATTCGATTCAGATCAACTACAGCAACGCAAGTCTCGCTACGGGCACCTATGTGGCGACGATCAGTGTGCAGGACCCCAGCGCAACCAACTCGCCGCAAACGATTACGGTCAACCTCGAGGTGGGGCCGGCGGGCGATTTCAACAACGATAATGACGTGGATCAAGAGGACTTTGGACGTTTCCAGATGTGCCTGTCGGGTTCCGGTTTGCCCTATGCGTCAGGATGCGGTGAGGCTGATTTCGATCTTGATAATGATGTGGACTTGGTCGACTTCGGTATCTTCCAAGGCTGCATGGCGGGTGCTGACAACTCTCCGGGATGTTGAAAGAACCGTTGGATGCGCAAATGCACGCATCTTCTGCGGTAAGAATCTAAGCGGGTTGAGCTCAGGTGCCAGCGGGTAATCGTTTGCCGATGGGTTTCGTTGTCGGTTTATCGATAGCGTGATGTGTCGGTTGTGTTGCCTTGTCTTGGTCGGGTACCGAGGGGTTGTATTCAGGGACCATCTGCTTGAGCTCGCTGCGGATCTGTTCAGCACTGGCACCATCCATGATTTGGATCAAGCCAGCAATGCTTTCACAGACGCGTTTGAAGTCTTCCGGTCGTTTCTTGATGATGCCGATTTTGGGGTGGGCGGTTCGGCTGGCGTCTTCACCGGTGATCGACAATTCCTCGAACAATTTCTCGCCAGGACGAATGCCCGTGAAGGTGATCTCGATATCCTCGTGCGGACGCAGACCACTCAAGGCGATAAGGTCGATCGCCAGTTGTGTGATTTTGACGGGCTCGCCCATGTCGAGAAGGAAGATCTCGCCGCCCTTACCCATCGCACCGGCCTGCAAAACGAGTTGGGACGCTTCGGGAATCGTCATGAAATAGCGCGTCATGTCCGGGTGTGTCACGCACACGGGACCGCCCTGGGCGATCTGTTCCTTGAAAATCGGAACCACGCTTCCGCTGGATCCCAGCACGTTTCCGAACCGTACGGTGACGAACTCTGTTGGTCCATTCACATGCGAACGTAATTGCTGGACATACATTTCCGCGACACGCTTCGTGCATCCCATGATACTGGTGGGGTTGACCGCTTTATCCGTCGAGATCATGACGAATTTTTGGACCGCCGCTTCCAAGGCGGCGTCCGCCAGAACGCGCGTGCCGACGATATTGTTTTTGATGGCTTCGCCGGGATTCCACTCCATCATAGGCACATGTTTGTGAGCGGCGGCATGAAAAATCGCCGTTGGCTTTTCGGTTTGGAGTAGGCGCTTGATTCGGGCCGCATCAGCAATGTCTGCGACACAGGGCACACGTACCAGATCCGGAAAGTGTTTGGCCAGACTTCGATTGATCTCGAAAAGCGCGTTCTCCATTCGTTCCACAAGGACCAGCTTGCGGGGTTTGAATCGCGCGATCTGGCGACACATCTCCGATCCGATGGAGCCGCCCGCACCGGTTACCATGACGACTTTGTCATAGAGGTATTGGCCAATCGCTTCGGTGTCCAAGGTGACCGGGTCGCGTCCGAGCAAGTCTTCGATGTCCACGGGGCGGATCTGACTGACTTCGACTTTACCTTCAATGAGGTCACAGACCGCCGGCACGGTTCGGAACCGCAGGTTCATACCCTGACATACTTCGACAAGATGTCGAATCTGTCGCTGCGTTGCCGATGGCGTGGCGATGAGGACTTCATCGACGTTGTAACGTTCGCAGATGGTGCGGATGTTCTTTGTGGTACCAAGAACGTCGATACCTCGAATCCGTGCAGCTTGCTTGGTCATGTCGTCGTCCAAGAAGCCAACGACGCGGTAGCGATCTTCCGAAGTGCGGACGATCTCGCGGAGAATCGAGTCGGCCGTGTCGCCGGCGCCGACGATCAGAAGCTTGACCTGTGAGGCGATGTTGAGCGGACGGAGTTCCTCATAATAAAAGCGCCAACCGATGCGCGCAGCTGACACAACGCCAATCGTGAGAAACCAATCGAGGAGGAAGACAGAATTCGGTATCCATTGGTTCCGTTCCGATTCGGGAGGGGGGTAGAATTGTAGTTGAGCCGCGATCCAGACGGCCGTCAGGCATAGAAAAGCGCTAAGCCAGGACGCTCTGATGATGGAGAAAAGATCGCGAAGGCCCACATAGCGCCAGGAGTCGCGATACAGCCGAAGGAGACCAAAGACCGCCCACTTAATGACCAGAGTGACTGGAAGGTAAGTGAGATATTCCTGCACGAACCAGTTTTGACGAGGTCTGAAGTTGTACGCAAGAGAAAAGGCGATCAACAAGCTCAGCGCGAACAAGAACAAGTGAGCCGCTATGGACGCCAATGTCCGGTGCCGCACCCGCCAAGAGATGTGGTTAGCCTTGTCTGTTTCGCTCATTTGCGCGTCTTCTCGTTCTCCCTCCTCGAGCCCCGTTGGGCTAGGAAGGTGTCCGGTTTTCTCGCCGTGGAAGCGGTTAGGGTCGTTGTGCCCCCCCATTGACAAGAGGCCGCTCTGCTACGCCCAATGGCAGTATCGGGCAGACGTGACCTCGACTCAATCCGCAGGGCCTTTACTCTCCGAAGCCCCCGGCAACAGTAAATCCATGAGGTCCGTTTTTCTCGTTGGCTCACGGTATTGGTTGGCCTGTTTCAGTGCCTCGGCGAGCCCGGAAAAAAGCGAACCGTTAGACGTATTGGACTGGATTCGGTTGGCTTGGAAGATAGCGTTTGCCCGATCTCCACTCCCCCAGAGTGTCACGGCCCATAAGCCTCTTGCGGCGGCAGAATCCGGATTTTGCGCAGAGAAGTTCTCGACGAGCCGCATGTGAACATCGTAATCTCGTCCATGGGAGGCGCCATACAGCGATCGCACGTTCGGAATCTGGTTGAAAACGCTTGGGTCGCGCGGCTCGCCGGTCTCCGGGTCATTTTTCAATAACCAGCTCAAAGACTCGATAGCTTGCCAATATTGTTGTGCTGCAACGCCAGCGTAAACCAACGCCAGTTTGATCGGAGGTTTTGATGCCGGATCCTGTGCACTGGCGGCGTTTGCCAGCAGTAGCATGTTTTGAGTGTCGCGGTATTGGCCGTCCGCAAAAGTGGCCCACGCACGCGAGAGATAGGTCGTACGGCGGGCAGCAACGTAGTTGTCGACGAGCGCTTCCAAAGAAACGCCAGGCGGGTTGATTGCGGACCTGTTTCCGCGTCGCGGTGTCCCTTCGCTAGGACTCGTGATCCGCTCGACAACTTCCGGTTGGATCCAGTTTTTCTGGGTCGTCTGACCGGAGACCCTTCTAGCGGTCTCCACCCTGCTCAGAGGTTGTTTGCCGGCTAACATGGCCCGACGGAAGTTAGACATCGCGCTGGGTGCATTTATGGAACGGTATCGCAACGTGTTTGAGATGCCGGGCCTCATGGATAATCCAGATCGGCCACGACGCATGCCGCTCGATCCTTGACCGAACGTGCCGGTAGCGTACGGATTACGGGGGCGAGCGGAACGACCTGGTGCTCGTCGGCTGCGGCGACGTTGTTGCGTCGTGTTGCGAGGTGCCTTGGCTACCGAACCGGGCGTCGCTTGGTAGGGCGAGTAGGCCTGGTTAGATCCGATATAACCTCCCACACGGCCAAAGTTTCTTGAGAGCCGCGAGGACGGTGGTGACAGCGAGGGCTGAGACATCCCTACACGCGATCCCTGTGCTTGTGCCGTATGGTTTATCAAACACGTGAGAAAGAAGAACGCGCAGAGGCCGGTCGCCATCCAGGAGCGGTGATAAGATACCGCTGCAGTCTGCTTCAGGTATTGGTGATTTGTTGTCAACATGAGGCAACTCACGGCCGGCCCGGGAGATCAGCAACGACTATCCAGTCAGTATTTGCCACCTTCCACTCTATGACACGCCATCTTTTCAATCAAGTTATCGACAGGACAAATGGGAGACTCCTGGCGAACTTTAACTTATTAGCTGACAAAAGGTTGTGATCTGATAACGCCATTCAACAGCCGGAGGCGACGCGCTGCCTACTGAAACCCCGCCCAAACAGAAAGGCATGTTTGTGTTTTGTTAGGATCATTCAGTACCATTGCCTCAATGCCCTCAGCTTTCCTACGAGGAGGCGGACTGCTGTGTTCGTGTCCAGTAGCCGGCAGATCGAATGCTGCTCCTGGGTACTGGGGCTGATGGCTGCTTGCTGCTCGTTTAGGGGTTGGGGGCAGTCAGTTTGTCGATGATTCGCCGATAGACCTTCATTTCGGGTTGGTCGGCCTGATCCCGGATACCCCGTTGATACTCCTGGAGGGCAGCCTTACGCTGCTTGTCCGCCTCCGGTTTCGGCGACAAGCTGGCAAGAAGGTAGCGGACGGCGGCGATGTTCGTGTGGAGCACCCACAGCTGCCCAAGATCGGCATCGGCCTCGGTGTAGACCTCAAGTGCGCGCTTGGCGGCAGTTAAGGCAGCCTTTCGAGATTGGTTTGAATCTTTCTTCGCGGCCGAGGTCTTGAAGGCTAGGGCTGGTACGGTTTCGATTGTCATTTCTTTCGGAAGCAGCTCATCCGCCCGCAAACCAAGCTGCATAGCCCCCATAAGCATATTGCGGTGGCGTTTCATGTCTTGTGCACGTTCCGCCTGGAGCATGGCAACCGCGCTGGCGAGATCACCCTCGACAACTTGGGCATGCCCAGCCACAAACCGCGCCTCGCTAATCAACTTGAGCCGACGATTGGTAGTGCCGGGCGGATTCTCAGCGTTTTGTTGCCTGGCGTCGTTCCGCCACTGATTTGCTGCCCGTTTGGCACGTTGTGCCGCCTGTTGACCAGGCCCGTTTGCAAGATCGATCGCCTGAGTTTCCAGTTCATCGGCTTCAATAACCGTAGCAATCGCGGTTGCCACATGTTGCTTTGCTTGTTTGGCCAGGTTTTCTTGTGAGTTACGTAGCTGGGTGATGTGTGTTTTCAAGTCGTCTTGATGTGCCATCAGATCAGCGATTTGTCGGTCGATTTCCTTGAGGAGTCCGTGACTGTCTGTGGCTAGGCGTTCGGCAGCGAGCAGGTCCGTTTGGGTCGCAGCAAGGCCACGTTCTGGCACCATTTCCTTGTCGGGATCTACTGAAACGAGCAAATCGCCGGTTATGGCATCTTCATTCTCGGTGTTGGGTCGAGCATTCCGAAAAAATCCATACTCGAGAATGGCCGCTTCCTTGGAGGCTTCGCGATAGGTCTGGGCCGCTGTGCTGTAGGCGGTGGCGAATCGGTTGATCGAATCCGGATCCGTGGCATCGATGCCTGCATCCTCAAGCGACAGCATTCGCTTTTCCGCCTCAGCGGCCTTGGACGTAGTGGCAAAGATCCGCCGTTCCAAATCTGCGATGATCTCGCCGGCCTGGCGAGCGTTCTCTTGGGCGGCCTGAATCGACGACACGACTTCAGCTCGCCGGGTTTGCAAAGCGGCAATTCGGTCCGCCAAGGACGGGATGGGGTTCGTCATCAGCTCAGCAGGAGCTGTTGTGGGTGAGTCCTGATGCGCGCTGGCTTGCTCACCGGCTAGGTCGATCTCTAGGCCACGAATCCGAATGGCCAAATCACGCCACCGGGCAGCCTTATCGGCAAAGAGCCGTCGCTCTTCGTCAGCTCTCGAGCGGAGGACGGACGCCCGTCGACGAAGCAAGTCCACCTGATGGTAGATCAGCACGGCTTCCAGCCGGGTAGCTGCCGGGTGTCCACTTCCACGCACTTCCGTGTCGCCGCTGCCTCGGCTCATTTGAATCGCTTTCTGAACCGTTCGCAGCGCTTTTTCGATTCGTGCGGAGTTAACCTCAAGTTCTTGCTGGAGCGTGCGATAAGCGTCAGCGGCACTTGGCTGCGGCTGACGGGGCGGCTCCTCGCCGCCTAGTTTGCTCAGTTTTCCCCGCAGTTGGGTCAGTTCGCGGTCTTGCTGCTGCAGCAGTCGGCCCAGCGGTTGTTCTGCGTCATCGAGGCTGCGTTGGTATTCCAGCCACGCTTCCGTGGAAACATCGGCTGGTTGGGTCACAGCCAGGGCCAGCTGGACCGCCGCCGGTTCGTACTCAAAGAGCATGCGCTGGGCCAGTTCGACCTGTTCGTCGATGCTCCGCTCAAGCTTCCGTTGTGGCGATTCCAGGCCGGAGGCCGTGAAGTAGCTGGTTGCCACGCTGGCCACCACCAGCACCAATGCTGCAACGAGGATGGCATAGGATTTCACAGGAAGCTCCAAACTTCGCTGCCGGATGTACGCCAGGACAGTCTTCTGGAGCCGATCAGCCTCGGCTCGTTCGGGGGAGATAAACCACGGTAGGATCCACATTTGGGCTATCCTACCGGCTCCTAGATGTATCAGGATCAGCTTCCGCCGTCAACGCTAGACCAACACTCCGAATCGTTCCCGAGGCCCCACTGAAGTCTACCCCTCAGAGCGGGTCCGCAGAACCTAGCAGGTACGATACACAGCCAGCTCCATATCCAACCTAGATTGCTTTTCTCGCGTGCGTCGAGCGGAAAGCTTGCGAGCCTAATCTTGGAGCCATCAAATCTCCAGATTTCCCCATTCGCAGTACGCTACTTTGTCTGTTCGGCAGGGGTTTTTTCTTTGCGTTCTGGCTTCGTGTCGAGTATATTGATTGGCATTGAAAAGTGCCATCTATTCGGGCATCAAATCGCCAAGTGGATGCGTTAGAGAATTTGCTTATAGTCGTTTTGCGAGGCGATCTGTCGTTCACGCAATTACTGAAATCCACAAAAAGCTATGGTCGTGGGTGGTCTCAGGGGTAGTCTGCGGTAAGCGACGGTAATGTTTTAATATGAGGTCTAAAGAGCCGAATACAGAGTGGAACGCTTAATAGCTAGGGATCGTGGGAGTGGGATTGGTCCGAATCAGCGCTAAACCTCCTCGGATCGATTCTGTTGCACAAGTTGGTGTCTGAGGTTACCTGGGGCAAGCTGATGACACGCGAAAGCCTCTACGCGCGTTGGGCGCGCAGACACATGTCTGTGTCTTTCGAATGGTTCTCAACTTCACAAGCGAACAAGCCCGGTAGGTCACGGGTCATCGGCGTGATGCGCGCGAAACGCCGCCGACCGGGAGGAACCCGTTTCAGAATTCTGAATGGATTGTGCGGGTAGCACTCAAAGAAGATCTGTCGTGTGCTGCCATGTGACATACTTCTTCCAACTCGTAAGGAGTCTGAAAATGAGTCAAAACACAGCCTTCGGAAGTCGTTTACTGGGCAGGGTGATACTATCCGTGCTTGCCGTCACGGCGGGTCCATTTGCGACACAGTTGTATGCCAATACCACGTCTCAGGTTGACTTGCTCGTCAGCAGTTTCAACAGTGATCAAGTACTGCGTTACGATGGCCAAACGGGTGCTTTCATCGGCACCTTTGCCAGTGGTGGCGGATTGGATGGGCCGGACGGTCTCGCGCTTGGTCCTGACGGCAACCTCTACGTCAGTAGCTATATGACCAACGCTGTCCTGCGTTATGATGGCCAGACCGGTGCTTTTATCGATGTGTTCACGAGTGGGGGAACACTGACCGGGCCCGAGGACTTAGCTTTCGGTCCTGACGGCAACCTGTATGTCAGCAGTTCCGGAACCGACGCCATCCTACGTTACGACGGGTCGACGGGTGCTTTCATCGATACGTTCGCCAATGGCGGAGGCTTGAATAACCCTATCAGCTTCGACTTTGATTTCGGGCCGGATGGCAGCCTCTATGTGACCAGCTTCAACGACGACAATGTGGTGCGTTACGATGGTCAAACAGGCGACCTCATCGGTGTGTTTGCCAGCGGCGGCGGTCTTGACGGACCCACCAGCATAAGGTTCGGCCCAGATGGCCATCTCTACGTGAGCAGCTGGAACACGGATGAAGTCCTTCGCTACGACGGACAAACGGGCACGTTCATCGATTCCTTCGCCAGTGGCGGCGGACTGGATCAGGCACATGGCCTCGTATTTGGCCCGGACGGCCATCTTTATGTCAGCAGCTTCAACAGCGACAGCGTCCTACGCTACGATGGCCAGACAGGCGTCTTTATCGATGCGTTCGCCACGGGCGACGGGTTGGATGGGCCCGCTTTTCTTACGTTTGTCCCCAAACCGGATACCGACGCTGACGGCATACCCGATGAACAGGATAATTGCCTCGATGATCCAAACCCAGATCAGATGGATGCTGATACAGACGGCCTTGGCGATGTGTGCGACAACTGCCCTGATGACGCCAATCCCAGTCAAGCTGACGCGGATGGTGATGGCATCGGCGACGTCTGCGATGACGATTCTGGAGTCGCGCTCCAGGGTGATTTGCTCGTGAGCAGCTTCGACGGTGATAGTGTCCTGCGCTATGACGGTCAGACGGGAGCCTTTGTCGGGGTATTCGCCGTCGGCGATGAGCTGGAGGGTCCCGAAGGGCTGATCTTCGGCCCAGACGGCCATCTGTATGTCAGCAGTTACGGAACGGACGTCGTTTTGCGTTACGACGGCCAGACCGGCACTTTCATTGATACCTTTGCCAGCGGCGGGGATCTCGATGGACCGGGTGGTTTGCAATTCCGTCCGGACGGAGACCTGTTGGCGGTCAGTTTCCAGAACGACAAAATACTCCTTTTTGATGGCCAGACCGGTGCTTTCATCGACACATTCGCCAGCGGCGGCGGACTGAACGGCCCCGTGGATTTAGCGATCGGCCCGGACGGCCATCTCTATGTCAGCAGCTTCTACAATTCCTGCGTCATACGCTATGACGGCCAGACGGGTGCCTTCATCGATGTATTCGCCAGCGGTGGCGGCTTGGACGGCTCACACGGTCTGGTGTTCGGCCCGGATGGCCATCTCTATGTCAGTAGCTTTAACAGCGGCAGCGTCCTGGTGTTCGACGGTCAAACGGGCGCCTTCCTCGATACGTTTGTCAACGACGGTCAATTGGACGGGCCGACGGGTGTACGCTTGAGCTTCGGCCCCGACGGCAACTTCTACCTCAGCAGTTACAACAATGGTCAGGTGCTACGCTACGACGGCCAGACGGGGGCTTTTCTGGATGTATTCGCAAGTGGAGGCGGACTCAAGGGTCCTACTTTCTTGGCGTTCATGCCCTCAAGTCAGGCGGGCAGCGACGGCGACGGTGACGGTGTATCCGATGAGCAGGATAACTGCCCCGGTACCCCAAACCCGGATCAGGTTGATACGGATGGAGATGGGACTGGCGATGCGTGCGACGGTTGTGTGAACGATATCGCCAAAACAGAACCTGGTGTTTGTGGCTGCGGCATTACGGATGACGATGCCGACGAAGACGGTGTCGCGGATTGTCTGGATAATTGTCCCACGACGCCAAACGCAGATCAGGCAGATACCGACGGAGATGGTGTCGGAGATGCCTGCGCCAACCATTCGTGTATCGCCGACTGCGGCGGTCCTTACACGGCCTCTCCTGGTACGTGCATCACGCTTGATGGGACGGAATCCTACGATCCCGATCCCAGTGACAACATGACCTTTGCGTGGGATCTCGACAACGATGGTGACTTTGATGACAGCGATGAAGCCCAGCCAGAATTCTGTGTAGGGGATGAAGTGGGCCAGGTATATGACATCTGCTTGAAAGTGACAGAGGGCCTTGTGGAGGACGACATGGCGTGCACGACCGTTGAAGTCGTTAATACGTTGCCGGTTTCTTGCTTTGGACTCAGCAAGGTGAAGATCCGAACGGACGGCTCCGACGGTAAGATCGAGATCAAAGGTACGATTGCGCTTGCTCAGCCAGTTGATTTAGCCGTTGATGACGTAACGTACACGATTGACGATGGCCAAGGCCAGACGCTTGTCTTTACCATCCCAGCCGGCTCATTCGAAGTGGACGGCAAACCCGCCAAGGAGAAGTTCAAGTTCCATTCCGACAAGGGCAGCGACCCGAAGATAAAGGCGAAGCTCGAGTTGGGTAAGTGTAAATTCGATCTTAAGGTCAAAGGGAGCTTGGATACCAGCAGCATCACGGGTACGAATCTGGCCGTTAGCTTGCAAGTGGGAGTCAATTCCGCGCAAGAGACGGTGGAGGTGGAGGTCAAGCCCAATCACCTGGAATACAAAGCAAAGCCGAAGCCGGAATGCTGTCCGAAGCCGAAATGCCGTCCGAAGCCGAATGATTGTCAAGACGATGACGACGACTGATTTTGATGTCTCGGGTGTCGATCTAAAGACTGTTCTGCTTACCCGGGCAGAGGGTGTCGGCGGAGCGGTTGGTCCGACGCAACGGCCGCGAGGTCACTGCAACCAGATCGTGTCGATGAGGCGGGTTTTGGGTTGGATCAGGTTGCTCTAACGGTCGGTCGAGAGCAAGTTCAACACGTTCTGCGATTGGTGTTGGGCAATCTTCAAGACATTGACGCTGGCGGCGGCGAGGATACGGAATTGCATCAGCGTACTGGTTTCCACCGCATAGTCTGTGTCAACAATTTGGCTCTTGCTTGCGGCCAAGTTTTCGATTGCGATCTGTTTCGAGTTATAAAGTGACTCGACCGTGTACTTCTGGTACGCGCCGATCTTACCTCGGGCCGAGGCCACGTCATAGATCGCAGCCTTGACGGCGGTTTGCGCAGTTTCCAAGTTGCCACTGGCCAGGTCATTCGCGCCGCCGGAGGCGAGCGAAGCCACACTCGTAGACGCGCCGGTCAACAACGCTTCGACCTCCGCGTTTCCTCCGTTAGGGATATTGATGCCTTCGAGGGAGGATACGGTCTCACCTGTCATACGCTGGATGCTGCCGACGATGTTGTCGATCTCGAGCTGGTTGGCAGCGATTTCAGCATCACTCGTGCCGGCAGCATTGGCGCTCTTAACCAGAAGACCGTTGAGCTCGCCGTACAGGCCCGAAAGTTGGCTTGCGTGACCATCGCTGATGTTGGCGTTCGCGTCCACCCGGCGGAGACTCGCGCTCTCGGCTTCGAGGGCTTCGAGTTCTGCCGCCAACTGCTCACTCGCGATCAGGCCGGCGGGGTCATCCTTGCCGGAGTTGATTCGCCTGCCCGTCGAGAGCCGTAAGAGCGCGTTATTGAGCCCTGCAAGGTTACGATTGAAACCGAACCGGGCCGATAACGCAGCCGAGTTGGATATGGCTGAGATCATGCCCAGAATATCAAATACGGACAGCATCAAAAGCAAACGAAATCCGAAGAAAAGTGCGAAAGTCGGTCGAGTGAGATGCCGAAAAAGGGGATAACCGAGAGGTTCCACCACGTCTTCGATCGCCCATATCCCACGTTTGGGTTTAGCCGCCGGCTTACGGGCCAAAACGTTGTCGAAAACCACGCATCACACCAAGTCCCACCAGCATCAGAGGTAGGGTTCCAGCCACGCCGCTCGCACACCCGACGGTACCCGTTCCACAACCCGGAACGATGGTGCCGTCGGTCGCCCCCTCGCAATGGATTGGCGCATCGGGATCATGTTCGGCCAGAAAAGCACTGATCCACTGGCATAAGGTCGCGTTGATCTGGATAGCGACCCCATATTCGTCAACCACCTGGCCGCCTCCATTGGTGACTTCAATGTCACCCGTGTAGACGCCCACCACGGTGTGCTCACCGGTCGTGTCGTCCACATACCACACGGGACCACCGCTTTGTCCGGGGCCGCCGTCGATATAATGAACGATTTCATGACCCTCCACGCGCCGCGAATCACCGACACCGTTGTAAAGGCGATCCCACACCAAATCGCTCGGGTAACCGCTCATGTTCAAACTGCGGCCCGTGAAAAACGAGACAGGTTTACCGACCGCATTCATGTGGCCCACTTGCTGACCAACCGGCGACGACAGGACCAGCAGCGCGATGTCGTAGTTGTCGTCCTGATGGTCGATCCATTCGTCTCTGGCGGTCAAGGTTGAAACCTGGATAGTCCCAAAAGGCTCCGAATCACCGCTCTTGCCCGGAATGAAGCTGACACGGTCCGCCCACCCGATCCCTGATTCGTGTAAAACATGGGCACACGTCAGAACGACTCGGTCGCTAATCAAGACCCCTGTTCCACCACGAATTTCATAGTTGGCCGCCGCCCCCCAGTACGCTTCGATCATCCCGACGGCAGACCACGGGAACACCGACGTATCAGCCACCTCTTGACGATCATCCGAACCAAAAACCTTGAATACTTTGGTGCGTTTAACCAGTGGCCGCTCCCCAGACGGCAATGCCGACTGTGCGTATACGCAACGAGCGACACCCCAGCTCGAGCCATCCACATAGATGAGATGAAGACACAAAAGTATCAGCAACTTGGTCAACCGTTTCACAGAACGTCTCCTCCCACACGCTGAGCATCACACGCCTTGAGCCTTCGTGCTTTGGGTTGCGATCACGGTATCAAGTGGTCGTCCTGAGAAACTACCGTTTTCGAGTGCGTTTTGCACGCATGGACGATCAAGTATCTGAAGTTGGTTCACTCATGTTCCGCCACGGAGTGCCTGCGGTCCCCCGCGCAAGGGACATGCCAGACGTGCGACGATCGCCATAAGACGGTTGTCCGATGGCCCCAACCGATTTCCTGTTCGCTTCATCGCAGGATCCCACGCTCAGCTTGGACAGCAAGCCGAGGGGCATTCGTGTCTCAGGCCCGCCGTAAGTTCAGTGCCTGGTTGTCGCCGTGAGTACCAGTTGGATTAGCAGAACCTCTCGTCCATTTGGCACCGAGGCCAAACGAACACCAAACATCGTTCACGGAAATTGCGTGGGTCTGGGTTTTTGCCGCCTCAGCTTGGCTCATTTGGCGGCGAGGAAGGCCCCACAGCGATATGGTGCCGGCTCATGCGCCAGGTCCGCGGCATCTGCCCCCCCCCCTCAAAAAAAAGAAAGCACCAGGTGCCATGAGGCAGGCCCGGTGCTTTCCGGAGGGGAAAGAAGCCATTTTCAAGCAGCTTATAATCCTCCGTATGATTCCCTATTGAGCCACCCAGAAAAACAGCGCTCAATACTTAATTGCTTCTCCTGGTATCGGCAAACGCGGCCAATAAATTTAGGCCTACATACATTCTACACGCTTTTGCCGGAAAAGGTAGCACAAATCTCCTATTTTACCCTCGAAAACGGTCATTAACCTGTGACTTTATCAAACACCCTCCTGACGAGCGACGTCAGAAAGCCCTTACGTCCTATATTTTAGGCCACAAGAAGCGAAAAAGCCCAATCACCATCTAGAAACATACAGAAAATCACAGGCAAAGTAAAGCAAGAACGCCAAAAAAACATCGAAGGGTTATTTTGGGCGATTCATTCATTCCATCAACGAAAAAACGGCCATCATGAAAACCTTGCCCAGTAAGCGACTGTCGGAAACGATCGCCTTGACGACCCTAGGGTCCACAAACAAATCGAATCGCCGGTCGTCCTGATCCCAACACCACCCCCAGAGAGCGGACCGCACCACAAACAATCCCTGTGGCGGAGGGTGGTCCTTTTTTTCAGGTTACCACGAGCAAGCCGCGAACTCGCCCTCTGCCCAACCACGATGCCCGTCAGCACTGAGCCCAACCGCAACCGTAACACTTGTTGCAGCCTTCGGTGAAGACCAGCCCTTCGCCGCAGGACGGACATTTCACTTTGAATGCCATGCGAGCCGCAGCATGTGGCGAGGTGACTGCGAGTCCGGCGGACGCAGTCACCTCGGCTCCCATTCCATGAGCGGCTGTTCCGTGGCGCACTTCCGAAGCCTGCCCATGGTGCTTGCCATTCCCGTTCCCATTGCCGGAACCACCGGAAGCGGGACGATGTAATTCGGATAGATCACATTCTCCTAGCAGCAGAGCACGAAGCCCAAAATGCTCTTTGGCCCTGACATACTTGAGAAGCGCTTGAGCCAAGCCGTCGCCAAGGCTCTTGATCTTGCCTTCCTTTGTCGGCACCTGCAACGTTGAGCCAATGTCTTTGAGCTGTCGAGTGACGTGTCGCAACGAGCCGCCCGACCGCAGCCACAACGAAATCAGCCGACAAATCGCCTCCAGATCACTGTTGGCCAAATCGCCGCCCTTGCCCAACTGAGCGAACACTTCCTTTTCTCGACCCGACTTCGGATCGACGGTGATCTTCACGTGCATGTTGCCGAACGGTGTCATTTGCCGAAGCCGAAGACCGCTGACGATTTCAGGAATGTCTTGCGGCTCGATTTCTCGTTCTTCAGGTTCATTGTTGGGTGCACTCATGACTGCGCTCCCCTTCTTCGCCGACTTTGAATCGTTCTCAGACGCGCCGGAACTCGTTTGTTTTGAACCCCCCGTCTCCTCTTTGCTCGACTCTTTCAACGCCATCGGTTGCGATGATCGACAACCATCGCGATAAACCGTGACCCCCTTGCACCCGAGTTCATAGGCCAATCGGTAAATGGTGTCCACCTCCTCGGCGGTGGCCGAGTGCGGGAAATTAATCGTTTTGGAAATCGATGAGTCACAATGACATTGAAAGGCTGCCTGCATCTTGACATGCCATTCCGGCGTAATGTCGTGGGCACAGACGAAGACGTTTTTCACGTCATCAGGAATTCCCTCGACATCAGCGAGGGTGCCATCCGTGGCAATCTGTTCCATCATACCCTCGCTGTAGAATCCCCTTTCACGGGCAACAGACTCAAAGGTCGGATCGATTTGGATCATCGGAACTTTGCCTTCCTTTTGACCTTTGAGAACGTTGCGGTAAAAAACCAGGCTGAACATTGGCTCAACGCCGCCCGAACAGCCGGCGATAATGCTGATCGTCCCCGTCGGCGCCACGGTGGTGCAACAGGCGTTTCGCATGGGCCGATGGTGTTGTGTATCCCAAACACTGCCCTGCCAGTTCGGGAAACTGCCCCGCTCGCCAGCAAGCTTCTCGCTGTAGTTGTGGGCCTCGTCGTTGACGAACTTCATCAACCGTTCACCCCAGGCGATACCTTCATCCGACGCGTAGCGCACACCCAGCCGATAGAGCGTTTCCGCAAAGCCCATGATTCCAAGACCGATCTTGCGATTGGCTTTGCACATACGGGCGATCTCGGGCAGCGGATAGTTATTGACGTCGATCACATTGTCCAGGAATCGTGTCGCATCGTGCACCGTCTCACGAAGCGCATCCCAATCCATTTCGGCTTGGGGTGTACACGGATTTTTGACGAACTTGCTGAGATTGACGCTGCCCAGGTTGCAGGCTTCATAAGGCAACAACGGCTGCTCGCCGCAGGGGTTCGTGGCCTCAATCCGTCCGATGTGAGGCGTAGGATTGTGCTGATTGATCCGATCGATGAAAACGACGCCCGGCTCACCCGTTCGGTGCGCATTGTTGACGATAAAATCCCACATGTCGCGTTTGGTATAAACGGGCTGGTTGAACGACGAGTCGCGAGCGGAAACCGTTTCGGATTCTTCACTACCGTCCGGGTCAACCACTCGCAGCTCGCCATTCTGACCGCGCCAAACGGGGATAAGCGATCGCAAGTCGTACTCCCAAATCGAGAGCTCGCGCGGAAGCAGATATTCCTGTCCGGTCCGCGGATTGCGTACCACGTGTGGTGAATCCGGCTCTTTCAGGAATCCTTCCATCCAATCGTCGGTCATCTTGACCGAGATGTTGTAGTTCGTGAACTGCGATAGATCTTCCTTGGCATGAAGGAACTTGAGAATGTCGGGATGATGAATGTACATCATGCCCATATTGGCGCCGCGTCGGAAGGCGCCCTGTTGAATCGCATTCGTTGCTTCACTGAACGCACGCCAAAAACTAATCGGGCCCGACGTCGTTCCTCCGGAGCTCTTGATGAAATCGCCCGTCGGACGCAGCTCGTCAAACGCGAAACCCGTACCGCCGCCGGCCTTCTGAATCAAGGCTGTGTGCTTGATCGCGTCGAAGATCTCGCTGACGCTGTCACGCACCGGGAGGACGAAACAGGCGCTCAACATACCCATCTCCCGACCCGCATTCATGAGCGTCGGACTGTTGGGCATGTAACGCCCGCTGACCATCATGTCATAGAACTTGGTTTTCCAGGTGTCCCGTTCTTCGGGGACGGTACCATGCACCAATTCCACATCGGCCATCGTCTTCGCCACGCGCTCAAATAGCTCAGCCGGCGTCTCGGTAACGTCACCCGCTTCGTTTTTCTTCAAATAGCGCGCCCGTAAAACAGTGAGCGCATTGTCGCTGAGCCCAAGATTCCCTTCTCGGACGTCAACCTTCCCCCCGCTGCATCGATCCGTCACTACTGCAGCCATCACAAACTCCTTAACCGCCAGCCAGTAGCCGACGGTACTCATTATGATTTTAGGATAATACCAAACAAAAACCGACCAGAACCCTACCTACACATCCCGAACTCGATCGGTCCCTCCAGGGCGGCGCAACAATCCGACCACAAGCGCGCACAACCCACTCGGACGCCACAAAGCATCCGCACAGCTGCTTCCTTTACGTGCGGAAGGGTCCCTTGAACGACCTGTGCCCCCACATCTTGGGGGCATTGGTTTTAATACCTCAAGATCTTGCTCATGTCAACGAGATCTTAATAATAAACGGCAAAGAAAAAAGCGGTGTTTCCATCTTTCCTTCCCACAATGACTTGCGTGACAAAATTTTTTTTCTCCACAGTTCCACAGACAGGACTCAATAACAGCTACTACTACATGTTCGGCATGTAGGCCCTATGACCTACAACATTTTGTGTTTTAGGTGCAAGAACGCATTTTTCAGGTCGCAATCTGTGGGGAAAAATAGCGCACCCCAACAGACAAATCAGCCCCTGTCCGCCGCCACTGCTTCCTGACGCTTGACAATTGTCGTCTTTATCCTATTATCCGGATATACGGCTGAATTGCGGATCGTTTCAGCTGTCGTTCCATGTTTTTCAACGCGGGACGCCCGCTTGCGAAATGTAGCTTATGGGTGCTGAAATCCTGTTTAAGGCTATGGCTGATACGACTCGGCAACGACTCCTCCAGGTCCTGTCGCTGCATGAGCTGAGTGTCTCCGAACTGGTGGACGTTCTTGAACAGCCCCAGTCCACGATCTCGCGTCACCTCAAGATTCTTCGAGAGGTCGGATTAGTGGCCGATCGCCGATTCGGAACGACTGTCATGTACGCCGCTCGGCCCCTCAGTTTTCAAACCGGTTCGAACGGCCTGCCGTTTCAGCTCGAACCGAACACCAATGGCACCGGTAAGCCAGACGGGATTGATCTCGACGGTGTCCGATCGGGAGTTGCTGACCTGCGGGATCGCCTTTTGCAGTGGGCCGGCCAGGAAACGTTGGACAGCACCACCCTTGATCGC
>Ga0180434_10000510_pt1 | contig 57099 bp, 49 predicted proteins | sample SS_ome_7_FD_132453 | JGI IMG/M metagenome (GOLD analysis project Ga0180434, IMG submission 132453) | Hypersaline lake sediment archaeal communities from the Salton Sea, California, USA - SS_1_D_2 metaG | ecosystem: Environmental > Aquatic > Non-marine Saline and Alkaline > Hypersaline >...
GATATAACCATAAGGCAAGAGGTGTGCTGCTGTCGAGGGCCGCCCTTCGCCCCTTCTTGGATGAGCTGCGCCGGCTTCTCGTTGCGAGCCGCGTTCGGCGAACCCCTGTCTTACAGCATCCCATCTATATATATGGCCTGATCACGTGCCGCGGGCAACCGGGCAACCGGGGGGGCAACCGGGGTCAGGTCTCAGAATTCAACCTTTTGTTGAGTTCCTGCTGTACAGTCCATACCTGTTCCTTGAGCTTCAGGTCGTGCTCCATTGCTCGCTCGACCTTTTCAACAACCGTGCGGACGGCCTGGCCACTTGCACCACCGAAGTAGCGGCCAAGATCTCTGTAGGTAGAACGGGTTCTTGAGCTACACAGGTACAAAGCTATCCACCGGGGTTTGTTCCCATGTCGTCCCTTGCGCAGCACCTGTTCATGGTTTAACTCTAGCACCGTGCAAACAGCCGAAACAACGTCGTCGGGACGAAAGAGACGGTGCATGCGATCTGCATCTGGGATGTCCTTGGACTCGTAGTTGCTCCGGAGGCAATCCTTCATGCGGCCGATGAAGGCAGGTTTGCCGAACAGGCTCGAAATTCTAGCAGCATCCAGGGGGGAGGGGGCCTTTTCCTCGAGGCCTTCCCAAAGAAAACGGCGATACGCTTCCTGTGCGGTCTCGAGGCGATTGCCATGTTCGAGGAGAATGTCTTCCCAGGCAAGCCAACTGGGAGCCAGTTTTGTTCTGAAATAGAGAACACAACTGCTCCATCGATACGATGCCGCGTCATCGGTCAACTTAGCCCTAACGGGATTCAGATGCACATACCGGGTCAGTTCCCAGTAGTGATAATCCGTTTGAACCAGGACACTCTTGAATCGGCCCTGGAACAGCGGTCCACACCTCTGGTGTTGCTGATTGAATACAGTTGCATAGGATGAGTTCAGATAATGCATCCCTTCCGACAAGTCTGCTCGAGGAACTCTCAGAAATATGTGGTAGTGGTTGTCCATGAGGGCCCATGCGTAGACACGCCAGCCCCTTCGTGTTGCCACGCAGTCCAGCAACTGCGTCCATCTCTGGCGATCGAGATCGTCTCGGACGATTCTCCGACGCTCCAGTCCCCTACCGGTGACGTGGTAGACGCCGTCTGGGATGTTCAGTCTCAATGCTCGTGACATGGCGAGAAGAATCAATGGCAACAACCGTGCCAACAGAACAGATACGCCCCGATCCTGGACACATTGTGTTAGGCGGAGATGCGAAAAGATTGAATTCTGAGACTCGACCCCTTGGAGACCCCATGGATTGTCCCCCGTTTTGTCTGAGACCCTGTGTTCTGGTACGATCGGACCCGTCAGTGCGTCCAACTGCAGGGGAGACGGGACATGGGGGAGATCTCCGCGCAGATCGGTCATGACGAAGTCATTTCTGAGCGCAGCAAGCGGGCGGGGACCATTGCGAAGGCCGGGGGGATCGAGGAGGCTCTCGGGTATGGGGCCCTGCCGCGATTCCAGGACATTACCCTCTCCGAGGCGGTCGTGCTGGGCCTATTGCGACAGGGGGTTCACCGATTTCTCTGTGTGCTCGGGCACGGGTCGACGGACCTGGGCGATGTGCTTCGCGTCTACGAAGGGAAAGGTCTCCTGAAGACCTACTGCGTGCGGCACGAAACAGCGGCCTCGCATGCAGCGACAGCCCTCCGGTGGGTAACCGGGGAAAGGGCTGCCGTGGTGACCTCCATTGGTCCGGGGGCCCTGCATGCCCTGGCCGGCTCCATCGTGCCGGCGAGCGATGGAATTGGCGTCTGGTACCTTCTGGGGGACGAGACGACCGAGGACGAAGGGCCGAACATGCAGCAGATCCCCAGGCAGGAGCAGAACCTCTTCCTGCGACTCTTCGCCACCATGGGGCATGCCTATTCCCTGCACACACCTCGGGCGGTGGGGACCGCCCTTCGAAGGGGCCTGGTGACGGTCGACCACCCCCATCGCGGCGGGCCCTTCTACCTCCTTCTGCCCATGAATACCCAACCGGCCCTGCTCCAGGGCTTCAACCTCGATGAGCTTCCCTGCGGGGAGCCGCCTTCCCTGGGGAAGGCGGCTGACGATGCCGCCTATGAACGCGCCGCCGCTGCCTTGTCGAAAGCGAAGCGAGTGGTTGTCCGGGTAGGAGGCGGAGCGCGGGACTGCGGGCCCGAGTTGCGGGATTTCCTCGAGCTCGCGGACGGCGTGGCAGTGCTCAGTCCCCTGGTGACGGGTGTACTCGAGTACGACCACCCGAGGAACATGCTGGTAGGCGGGAGCAAAGGGTCTATCTGCGGCAACTATGCCATGGAGGAGGCGGACCTGCTCGTGGCGATCGGAACCCGTTTCGTCTGTCAGTCCGATTGCTCCAGGACCGGATACCCGAACGTGAAGACCGTGATCAATATCAACACGGATGTCCGTGACGTCACGCACTACGGCAAGACCGTGGCGCTCCTGGGCGATGCCGCGCCCACCCTGCGCAGGCTTCGAGCGGTAGTGAAGGAACGTGGCGCGCCCGTTTCCGGCGGCCCTTCCGCATGGTTCAAGGCCTGTGCGGCGAAGCGGAAGGAATGGGAGGCCTTCAAGGCGGAGAGATACGAGAACCCCTGCCTCTACAGCGAAGCATGGAAGGAGGAGGTCCTCACGCAACCGGCCGCGATCAAGACCGCCACCGACTGGGCCCGGGCAAATGATGTCGTCTCCTTCTTCGACGCCGGGGACGTTCAGGCGAACGGCTTCCAGGTTGTGGAGGACGACCGGCTCGGGAGGACCTTCACCGAAACGGGAGCGAGCTACATGGGCTTCGCAGTCTCGGCCCTGCTCGCCACGGCCCTGGGCTCAGAGCCCTTCTACGGCCTCGCCTTGACCGGCGACGGTTCATTCACGATGAATCCGCAGATCCTGATCGACGGCGTCTTCCATGGAGCCAGGGGGTGTGTGCTCCTGTTGGACAACCGGCGCATGGCCGCGATCTCCGCCCTGCAGGAAGCCCAATACGGGGAAGTTCACGCCACCAGTGACAACGTGGAAGTGGACTACGTCCGTCTGGCCGGTGCGGTTCAGGGGGTCCTTGCCCTGCAGGGGGGACGGAGCCCGGAAGACCTGCGGGAGGCCCTGGATCGGGCCCGATCTCACGACGGCCTTAGCCTCATTCACGTTCCGGTCTACTACGGCCCGGACCCGTTGGGAGGGCTCGGCGCCTTCGGGCGCTGGAACGTGGGCAACTGGTGCCGGGATACACAGGCCCTGCGGCATAAGATCGGCCTTTAGGGTCAGGTCTCAAATTTCAACCTTGTGGCGAGGATCGTAGCGAAAGCCCGTCAGCAAGGTTGAAATTTGAGACCTGACCCCAACGTCACGAGGTCGGGCACGGGACGAGAATGAGAAGGAGAGGAACGAATGTGGGTTCCGAACGAGATGTTTGTGGACGGAGAGTGGGTGTCCGCATCGGACGGGGCGTGCAGGGAGATCATCAACCCTGCCACGGAAGAAGCGGTGGACACCGTGCCGGTGGCAACGGCTGCCGACCTGGACAAGGCCCTCGAGGCCGCCGACCGCGGCTGGCGGGAGTGGCGTGAAGTGGACGCCTGGACCCGCAGCGCCGCGCTGCGACGCATCGCCGACTGGATACGCGAACATGCAGATCCGATTGCAGCCGTGATGACCGAGGAGCAGGGCAAGCCGCTTGCCGAAGCCAAGGGGGAAATCCTCGCAGCGGTCGACGTGTACGACTGGTTCGCCGACGAGGCGCGCCGGATCTACGGCCGCGTCATAGACGGACACTCCCGGGCACACCGCCTTCTCGTCATGCGCCAGCCCATCGGCCCGGTGGCGGCCTTCAGCCCCTGGAACTTCCCGATGCTCCTTTCGAGCCGGAAGTTGGCGCCTGCCCTTGCGGCCGGCTGTTCCATCATCGTGAAGCCGGCCATCGAGGCGCCCCGCACCAGCCTGTGCCTGGCGCAGGGCTGCCGGGATGCGGGCATTCCCCCCGGCGTGGTGAACGTCGTGACCGGCGATTCTTCTCGGATCTGCCGCCACCTGATCCTCTCTCCGATTATTCGCAAGGTGAGCCTCACCGGTTCGGTCGAGGTGGGCCAGCAGATCCTGAGACTGTGTGCGGAGCAGATCAAGGCCGTGTCCATGGAACTGGGGGGGCACTCTCCGGTGCTCGTCTTCGATGACGCGGATGTCGAGAGCGCGGCCGAGATCTGTGCGCGCGGAAAGTTCCGTAACAACGGCCAGGTCTGCATCGCAGCGAGCCGGTTCTACGTGCAGGAGTCGGTGATGGAGAGGTTTGTCGAGCGTTTCAAGGCAATCACCGAATCCTTGCGCGTCGGGAACGGAAAGGACCCGGAGACCGAAATCGGTCCTCTGGCGAACCAGCGGCGGCTCCAGGCCACGGAGACCATGATTCAGGACGCGGTGGGCAAGGGTGCGGTCGTTGCCTGTGGCGGACGCCGCCCGGAAGGCCTTGATCGCGGTTTCTTCTACAAGCCCACGGTTCTGGTCGATGTGGACGACGGGATGGACATCATGCACGAAGAGCCCTTCTGCCCCGTGGCGCCCATCACGACCTTCTCCGAATTGGAGGACGGCCTGGCCAAGGCGAACGCTACCGAGTTCGGTCTGGCAGGGTACGTCTTTACCCGGAACACGCGGACCGCCTTCCTCGCCTCGGAAGGCCTGGACACCGGCATGGTCGGGGTGAACAACCTGGTGATCGCCGCCGCGGAGATCCCCTTCGGCGGGATCAAGAAGTCCGGTTTCGGAAGGGAGGGAGGCAGCGAGGGCATCGAGGCCTACACCGTGACCAAGTACGTCAACATCCTTCTGTGAGAAAGAGAGAAGAGGGTGAAGAAGGAGCAACCCGGGCCGATCCGAGTCCTCGTGTTTCCTGCCTGCAGTGAGCCGGGCCTGGAGATCGTCCGGGCCCTGATCGACCAGCCCGGTCTGGAGGTGGTGGGCGGCAGCAGCCTCCTGCCCTCCCATGACCCATCCTCGCTGAGATGAACGTTCTGAGCGACCACAGGATCCAGGTCGTCTTTCCTGCCACGGACAGCCTGATTGCCGTTCTCTCACACGTCGATATGGGGGAGGTGGCCCTGGTGGCTCCCCGGTCCGAAATTGCGGAAATCTGCCTGTCGAAGTTGAAGACACGCGGACGTCTTGAGGACGCGGTTCCTGTTCCCCGCGTATACCCAATCGACGGCGAGGTGGAGTTCCCCGCCTATGCGAAGCCGCTAGAGGAAGCCGGAATGCGGGGCCACATGAGGGTTAACGACCCGGAAGACCTGAGCATCGCTCGATAGAAAGGCCTGATAGTGACCGAATTCCTTCCGGGCGAGGAATACGAGGTCAACTGCCTGAGCGACCTGCAGGGGAGCCTGCTGTACGCAAACATCCGGCGGTTTGGCCGCAGGATGGGCGGCCATGTTCTGGAACTGCTAACGGCCAGGATCAAGAACGACCTCCCGGCCTATCCTCGATGATTCGTGAATCGCCAGGGTAAGCTTCAGGATTTTCCTGCCTTCACGGCCCGAGAGCAGGGGTGCCGCTTCTCCCTTGATCGCGCTCACGAAGTTCCGCGTGGACCCTTTGAATCCTGCCGCCCAGTCGGAATCGACGTCGGAATAGTGTTGCCACCCTTTCGCCGTGAAAGTGCTCACCGCCGGGCCCGGGACGAGGTCCCCGGTGCACCGATGGACGATGATGATCCCGTCGGTGCCGGTGATCTCCAGCCATTCATCGTTCGAATAATACTTGGACGGCATGGTCAGATTCTGACAGTGACAATACTCGCACATCCCGTATTTCTTTGCTTCTCTGTATTTCCACATGATCACGGACGGGCAGTCCAGGATCCCATCCGCCGAGTCGATCCAGCTCACCACGCGCTCCACTTCCCCCAGCAAGAACCAGGCGGTCGCCCAAAGGTGGTGACCGTGATCAAAGGTCTGGAGCGTCCTGCCTTCGGCCGCCTCGTGCAGGCGCCATTCCCACGTAGAGTCCGGAACCTCCCAGCCGCCGCTGCCTGCACTCACGAACTTGATCCGCAGGTTCGTGGGGGTACCGATTTCTCCGTCCTCGATCATCTGCTTCGCCAGCAGGATGGGAGGATAGAACATGTAATTGTCCGTCACCTTGAAAACGATGCCCGCTTCTTCCGCCGCGGCCAGGATACGGTCCGCACTGGCCAGATCGCTGGTCATGGGCTTCTGAAGGGCGATGTGCTTTCCTGCCTTGGCCGCATCGATCATGACCGTTTCGTGCGCGGCGTGGGGGACAAGAATCTCGACCGCCTCGACCTCGGGGTCCTCCAGCAGGTCGAGGTGGTTCGTGTAGGCCCGGTCCGCCCGCCACTCGGCCTTCCTGCGCTCTGCGGCAGATGGGTTCGTGTCGCACACGGCATAGATTCTTGCTTCGGCGCCGCCCTCATAGCCGAGGGCGTGAAGGTCGGCGATCCTGCCGCAGCCGATGATCCCCACGTTGATCCTGTCCATGGTAGAGGTCCTCCGAAGGCAAGATGGGTGGGTAACGGGCCCCCTTGGAGCCGTCCGTTCGCCGGGGAACGGGTAGGGCCTGATCCCTGAGCCCCGATCCCTGACCCCTTGCGGCGCAAGCCGCTTGAATATAAGAGAAACCGCGATTCCGGGTCAAGGAAAGGCAGAGGGGCGGCCTCTTCGCCGGAACTTCCAATCGAGAGAAGATTACGGTATAAAGAACGGCATCACACCTGACGATTCTGCCCCGTAGAGGCTTCTCCGAGGACCTGGTAGTGCATCCGAGCGACGGCCCGAACGCAAACCCTTTCCAGGAACGAGGCCCCTGATGAGCCCTTACTCTCCTGCAAACCGATCCTCTCCAAGGTTCGGTGATCTCTTCTACAAAGGGCCTGATGTAGAAATCCTTCGTGCGCCTGAGATCGACCGCCGATACGAGTCGAGCGTCAAGGGGATTCACATCATCGGCGATTTGTCCGGGATTCCCCTTCTCAAGAACGCGGTGAACATGGGCCAGGAGTTGATCGAAAAGATCGGCCCTGCCCTGCGGGAGAGTGATCTGGAAGACGCGGAGTACCACGCGTTGATCGTGGGGGGGGGAGGCGCGGGGCTCGCGGCCGCCCTGGCTGCCCAGGAGATGGGGTTGCGGTACCTGCTCGTGGAGCAGAAACACCCGGGGAACACGATCAGCAGCTTCTTCAAGGGCAAGGAAATCTTCGCCGAACCGGAGGCGTTGCCGAACCGATCCCGCCTCTGGGTGGAGCATTCATACAAGGAGGAATTGCTGGAGCGGTGGAATGCAGCGATCGAGGAAGGGAACCTGAACCTCGTGGACTGCGAGCAGGTCACAAACATTCGGCGCGATGGGGCCTCTTTCGTCGTGGAGACGACGAAACGGGGATACCGGGCACGAAGGGTGGTCCTGGCCATCGGGCGCTCCGGTAATCCCCGGATGCTCGGGGTGCCGGGCGAGGAACTGCCCAAGGTTCATCACGTGCTGGTGGACCCGGATGCGCAGACCATGGAGAAGATCGCCGTCGTGGGCGGCGGAGACGCTTCCCTGGAGGCCGCGTTGGCCCTGGCGCCGCACAACGAGGTTACCCTGATGGTGCGGGCGCGCACCGTCAAACGGGCTCAGAAGGCGAATACCGAGCGGCTCCACCAGATGGTTGAATCGGGCAAGATCAACCTGCTCACAGAGAGCAAGGTCGTCGAAGTGCGCGAGCATTCGCTCGACGTGGAGGTCAAGGGAGAGGCGTACACCCTTGCCAACGACCGCCTGTTCGTGATGATCGGTTCAGACCCGCCGGAGGCCTTTCTGAAGAATCTGAAGATACGCACGGAGGGCGAATGGAGCCCGAAGCGGGTCCTGTCTCTCGCCAGCTTGACCCTCCTCGTCTTCCTGCTCTACGGATGGAAGAAACAAGGCTTCTGGCCCTTTGTTGCCGGCGGGCCCCTCTACGCCTGGACCTCCTGGCAGCCCTCCATGTGGTTCGGCCTCCTCTATTCGACGGTGATCACCGGCTTCGGCGTCAAGGCGATCCTCCGGTACCGAAAGGACCCGTATCAGGTCAAGCGTTACATCAGTCTGATCCTCAGTCAGATTTTCCTGTTCTGGATCATTCCGGAGATCATCTTTCAGATGCTCTGGCCTGTGCAGGATGGGTGGCGCGCCTACGGCCTGTTCTTTCCGGCGCCCCTGTACGTCTGGAATTTCTGGGCCCCCCAGAACGCGCACATCTTCTGGTTTGCCTGGTCCATCGTGATCTCCGTGGCGGGTGTGCCCTTGATGGCCAAGCTCACGGGAAAGAAGTACTGCGCCTTTGTCTGCTCCTGCGGTGGCCTGGCCGAGACCCTCGGGGACAGCTTCCGCACCCTCTCTCCGAGAGGACGCAGGATGCGGGCCTGGGAGGACCTGCTCACGTACACGGTCACCGTGCTCGTCGCCATGGTCATCGCCTTCGGCCTGGCCGACAAGGACTCCGGCTGGTGGAAGATCCAGGGCCTCCTGGTCGATTTCTCGCTGGCCGGCGTGGTCGGCCTGGCCGCCTACCCCTTCTGGGGAAACCGGATCTGGTGCCGCTTCCTCTGCCCCCTGGCGAAGCTGCTCTACATCTTCGCAAAGGACAATTCCAGGGTGAAGATCGCGTCCGGCCAGCACTGCATTCGCTGTACCCTCTGCTCGAAGTACTGTCAGATGGGGATCCCGGTCATGGAGTTTGCGAAGAACGGAGAGGAATTCTCGAACAGGAACTCCTCCTGCATCCAGTGCGGCATCTGCATAACGGTCTGCCCGGTTCGGAACCTTCAGCACGGAGACTGGTCGGAAGAGCGCTGGAAAGAAGAGATCGAACAGGGGCCGCCTGTCCATGTGGTATGATTAGCGTCTTTCATTGGAACATCTACGTTTCTTGCGTAGATGTTGGGAGAACCTCCGCTTCGGCAAATCGAAGAAGGTGAAAGGTGAAAGGGAAAAGGTGAAAGTAGAAAGACCCTGTTTGTTCCGGCTCAGGCGCGCAAGCAGGCGCGGGGCCTGATCCCTGGCCCCTTTGTTCTTTCACCTTGACCCTTTTGACTTTGACCTTGCGGCGCAAGCCGCGTTAGGGGTTGCTGCAGATGCTCGTAACGCTTCTCGTCCTTTATGGGCTGGCCTCTTTCCTCCTGTTGCTCTACGGCATCAACGCCTATCTGATGATCTACTACGGTCTTTCCGCCCGCAGACAGAACCTGTGGGTGGAATGCGACCAGGGGAGAAAAGAAATCGAGTGGCCCATGGTTACGGTGCAGCTCCCGATCTACAACGAGCGAAATGTTGCGGAACGTGTGATCCGTGCGGCCGCATCCGTGGACTACCCTCGAGACAGGCTCGAGATCCAGGTCCTGGACGATTCCGTGGACGAAACGAAACAGATCACCGACCGTCTGGCGGAGCGGCTGGCCCGGGAGGGCCTGGACATCAAGGTCATCCGTCGCGAGGACCGCAGCGGATACAAGGCCGGAGCCCTGGGGAACGGCACCGCCCTGGCACGGGGTGAATTCCTGGCCGTCTTCGACGCCGATTTCGTGCCGGGCCCCGACTTCCTTCGGCGGGCCCTTCCCCCTTTCCTGGCCGATTCGAAGATTGCCTTTGTCCAGACTCGGTGGGGACACCTCAACCGGGGCGAAAACATCCTGACCATCTGTCTCGCACTCGGGATCGACGGGCACTTCCTTGTGGAGCAGCCGGCCCGGGCGAAGAGCGGGCTGTTCATGAACTTCAACGGCACGGCCGGCGTCTGGCGCCGCCGGGCGATCGAGGACGGCGGAGGCTGGTCGAGCCGCACGCTCACGGAAGACCTTGACCTGTCTTACCGAGTGCTCCTGGCAGGGTGGAAGCCGTGCTACATCGAGGATGTGGCCGTACCTTCCGAGCTTCCTGCAACGATGACCGGAGCCAAGAGTCAACAGTTCCGCTGGGCAAAGGGCTCGATACAGACGGCCATGCGGAATCTTCCGCGGGTTTGGAAGGGGACGTACAGTCTGCTCGAGAAGATCCAGGCCTTCCTCCATCTGACGAACTATCTGATTCATCCCATGATGCTCGTCCTGGCCATATTGGCCTTGCCGATCCTTCTCTTCCACGGCCTGGAGTTGCCTCCCTATTTCTTCGCCGTTGCCGCCTTGCCGATCCTTGCCGCCACCCTGGGCCCGTCCATCATGTACACGGTGGCTGCCTTTCGCGGTCCGGACCGGGCGGCTTCCTTTCTCTGGTGGCTTCCCTTCCTGGTGATCTACGGGGTCGGCATCGCCGTGTCCAACACCTTTGCCGTTGTTGAGGCTGTTCTGGGCAAATCGAGTGAATTCGTTCGGACGCCCAAGAAGGGAGACCAGAGCGAGTCCGGGTACCGTCTCCGGGAAAACAAGGTCTGGGTTCTCGAGGTCTTGATGGGCATCTACTCGATCGGGTCCATTCTTGCGGCCTTGGAAAGTGAAAACTACGGCATCTTGCCTTTTCTTTTCATCTTTGCGGCCGGGTTTCTCACCGTGGGCATTCGTACGGGCCTGAGCCGGACCGGAGATGCATGAAGCGCCTGCACTCTATCGTCGCATCGACCCTCCTGCTTCTCGGCTCTTTTCTGCTGAGCCGTCATCCCGACATCGGGGCAAACCTGCGGGCCTTCTACGCCGGGTTTGCACTCGCCTCTATCGGGTATCTGGGCCTCTTACGCTGGGGGTTGCCGGTTCGCAAGAGGGGGTGGGTGCTCGCGTTCCTCCTTCTGGCCGCCTGTCCGCGCCTCTTCGCGCTCAACCTGGTTCCGTCGGACGACGTTCCGCGCTACATCTGGGAAGGGCGCATCCTGCTGGAGGGATACAACCCCTTTGCGATCCCACCGGAAGATCCCCGGCTCGTCGCCTTCCGGGACGAGGTCTACCCCCTGATCAATCACAAGGACATGCCCGCCATCTATCCCCCTGTGGCCCAGTATGTCTTCATGGGCCTCTGCGTCCTCACGCACCGTGTCGAGGACTACCGGTTGTTCCTCCTGGTCGTCGAGTGCGTTGCGATCGGCCTGCTGTTCCAATGGACGAAGGCCCTCGGCCTGTCACGGGAACGGGTGATGATCTACGCCTTCAATCCGCTGGCCGTGGTTGCCATTGCAGGGCACGGCCACATGGATTCCCTCCAGATTCTGCTCCTCGTGTGGGCACTGGTTTGCCACGGACGCAGTCGGCCGGGGGCGGCCATGGCCCTTGTGACGCTCGCGGGCCTGGTCAAGTTCCTCGCCTTTTTCGCGCTGCCCTTCCTCGTGAACAGGAGGACTTTCAAATACCTGCCCCTTTGCCTGGGCATCGTCCTCGTGAGCTACACGCCATTCTTCTTCCTGGAGGGGGCCTTCTCGTTCGGGAACCTCGGCCACTATCTCGGGAAGTTTGAATACTATTCTCTCACCTATGCGCCCCTTCGGTGGGTTCTGGGCACCTTGGGCGCCCACGCCGTGACAGCGATCGTGCTGCTTGTCGTTCTCGTCTCGCTGTGGCTGACGCGCACGCGTCCCGAGTATGCCGTCCCGCCCTTCCTGTTCCTGCTCACTCTCATGAACACCACCGTCCACTACTGGTACCTGATCCCCATCCTGGCCCTGGGCGTGGTCTGGAAATCGCGCGCCCTCGTCGGCCTGACCCTGCTCTTCGTTCCCTATTTCGAGGTCCTGGAGAGGCTCAGCCTCGATGGCGTGTTCGCAGGGGCCTGGTGGCAGCCGGTGGTCACCTACGTTCCCTTCCTGGCCCTTCTAGGCCTGGAGATGAGTGGCCGATGGCCCGGGCGCGGACCGGGAAGCGCATCCGTCGGGGTGGTCGTGCCGGTCCTGAATGATGCAGGGCCGTTGGGCCGACTGCTGGAATCACTGGAAGAAACGGGCCTGCCAAGAGACCGGGTCGTCGTGGCGGACGGAGGGAGTGAAGACGGGAGTCGGGGGGTGGCGGAGCGCTGGGGCGCGCGTTTGGTGGACTGCCCCCGCCCAGGCCGCGGGCGTCAGATCGCCCTGGGCGCGGGAAACCTGGATGCGGATCTTATCCTGATCCTGCATGCCGACAACCTCGTGCCTCGAAACGTGATTACGGCCCTTCGTCGAGCGGCCGCTGCCTATCCCGAAGCGCCGGGCGGGGCCTTGCGGCTGCGATACGAAACGTCCGGCTTCAGGATGGGGACGGTCTCGATCGCGAGCAACGCAAAGACTGCGCTGTTCGGGTTGAGCTTCGGGGATCAGGGACAGTGGTTTTGGCGCGATCGGGTCGAGGTGCCCGCGATCCCCCTGATGGAGGACGTGGAGATGGCCGTCAGAATGAACGACAGCGGTCTCCCTGTCTGGACACCGGCCACAGTGGGGGTTTCCACGAGACGATACGAACAACAGGGGACCCTGAGGGTCGTTTGTTCGGTGGTGAAGAGGGTGGTCGGATACCTCACGCATCGTCGGTGGACCGACGAAGTCCCGGACACGACGGGCCTGTATGAGAACTACTACAAAAGTTGAAAGGTAAAAGGGAAAAGTCGAAAGGGATGGATAAAGGATTGAAGAGGAAATAGGGAGGCTTTCACCATTAGTTGACCCTTTTGCCTTTACCCTTTCACCTGGGACGAAAGGAGTCTCAAGTGGCTATCTCACCCTGGGAGGTTTTTGCAGATCTGGGAATCGCCGGTCTCCTGCTCTTGACCGGGCAGCTTCTGCGGTCCAGACTCGGTATCATGCAACGCCTGTTCCTGCCGGCCAGCGTCATCGGCGGCTTCCTGGGCCTCGCTCTCGGCCCGAACGGTGCGAACGTCCTCCCACTGTCGCAGGCCTTCTCTTCCTACCCGAGCATCTTGATCGCGCTCATTTTTGCCGCTCTTCCCCTGGCCTCGGAGCGGGTGGACCTGAAGGGTGCATCCAGGCAGCTCACGGACATGTGGTCCTTCTCGACTGTGGCCACCCTGTTGCAGTGGGGCCTGGGCGTCCTGTTTGCGATGGTCCTGCTTCGGCAATTGTGGCCGGACCTGAACCCCGGTTTCGGTGCCGTACTCGCCAGCGGGTTCGTGGGCGGGCACGGAACAGCGGCCGCGGTAGGGGAGACATTCCTGGGCCTCGGCTGGTCCGAGGCGACCTCCCTCGCCATGACGTCGGCAACCGTCGGGATCCTGAGTTCGATCATCGGGGGGATGGCCTTGATCAAGTGGGGAACCGCCTCCGGACACGCAGGGTTCATCACCCGATTTCAGGACTTGCCCGAAGAGCTTCGCACCGGCCTGGTCGGGGAGGAGGCCCGGAAGTGGGTCGGCAAGGAGACCGTTTCATCCAACTCGATCGACACACTCGCCTTCCATTTCTGCCTCATATGCTGTGCCGCTGTGGGCGGCTACTACCTGAGCAAGTGGTCGGGAAACGTTCTCCCTCAGTTCCGGTTGCCCGTCTTCTGTGTCGCCTACGTCGTGTCTCTCCTTTTCGTAGGCGGCCTTCGATCTACCGACGCCATCCGGTACGTGGACAGGAAGACGGTGAGTCATCTGGCAGGAGGCCTGACCGACATCCTCGTCGTCTTCGGCATCGCCTCGATCAAGATCGCCATCGTGATCAAGTACGCCCTTCCTCTCGCGCTCCTGTTCGTTTTCGGGATCGCCCTGTGTGCCTTCATCTTCTTCTGGATGGGGCCCCGTTTCTTTGAAACATACTGGTTCGAGAAGTCCCTTTTCACCTGGGGATGGATCACGGGCGTCACCGCCCTGGGGATCACACTGCTCAGGATCGTCGATTCGGAAAATGGCTCGCGGGCGCTCAATGATTTTGCCCTCGCCTATCTCTTCGTCGTGCCCGTGGAGATCGCGTTGGTGGCCTTTGGTCCCCAGGTCATCCTGACCGGGCATTCCTGGGCCCTCGCCGGGATTACGATCGGGGCGTCCCTCCTCATCTCTGTCCTGGTCCGGCGGGTGAATCGCAGAGGAGGTCCCTGACGTGTCATCCCATTCATTTGATCGAGAACGGTCGGCCACGACTTGGGCACGACATTGCATGCTTTTGGGGCCGGGCGTTGGCGCCTGACCCCGGATCCTTAGGGGACGCCCGGTTCCTGAAGATGCAAGGTCCTTTTCGAGGGCCGGTCATTCCCCTCTCTGTTGCGTCCTTCCTGGGCAGGGCGGCCGCCCTGCAGTTCCGCGACAAATCGACACACGTCCTCTGCCAGGGGGGCGCTGTGCATGTACTTGTTCGATTCACAGGGCAGGAGGTCGGCCCTCTGGATCGTCTCGGCCATCCGGGTCATATCGTTCGAGGCGTGCAGCATGTCCGTGGAGGCATACGCAATCCGGGCCGGGGCCTTGACCGCTTCCAGGTTCGGCCAGACCTGATAGTGCATGAAGGCACGGCCCGAAAGCTTGATACGCAGGGGATGTGCGGAAAGGATCGTGTTCTCGTAGCGCCGCATCTGCTCCGGCTCCTTCTCCACATTCACCCGAAACTTTCGGAAGTACCAGACGATGAAATGCTTCACGAAATGGTACGCAGGGGACGGAAACAGGTAGGGCATCCAGCGGAGGGCAAAGGGGACGTGGAACTCGCTTGCCGGCCCCACGAGAAAAAGGCCTTTCGCCTTCAGCCGTTCGTGCTTCAGCGCCTCGAGCAGGACCGTGGCCCCCAGCGAGCTACCGGATAGGATCGCCTCTTCCATGTCGATGGGCAGCCTGGAACAGGCGGTGATCACGTCCTCGGCGAACTTCTCCATGCGGAAGTCATCCGTTCTCAAGCGGCTCTTCCGGATTTCCGCCGACTTCTTTTCCCGGGTCTCGATGTAATAGACGGGGTGTTTCCGGGTAAGGGCGCTCAGGAACTCCGCCCATCCGGCCACGATCGACACCCATCCGGCCACAAAAACGATGGGGGAGCCGCCGTCGACCTCTTTCGGTTGCCACGAGACCACCCGCAGGCTCACCTCCTCGCTCACGCGGATCCTCTGCTCGGAGAAGGAAGCGTGGTGTGCTGAGATCGGGTCTTTGAACACATCCGACATGGACACCTCGGGAAAATCTATTGCTGAGAACCCCAGTATAGAAAGAGAGGTCGCGGGCGGTCAAGCAAGAAACCCCACAAGAAAGGGGACGTTCTTGACTAATTGGACTTAACAAGAAAGGGGAATGGCGAGCGGTCAAGCGGGAAAAGCGGGAAGATGGAAAAAAGAGCCGAGACCCCTTGATGGATGGCTCGAGAATCCGGAAAATAGAGGGTTTCTCGTTAGCAACACAGGAGGTGGTCATGGGACGGAAGAAGGCGTTTACGGTGCAGAGCTTGGTCCTCTGTCTGTTGTTCAACGGTTTGATGCTCGGGTGCCTCTACTGGATGGCGAGGCAGGCCTTCCTCGGCCTCCACGACGGGATGGCCCTCGTCACCGGAGGCGGCATGGAAGGTGTACCCGATCAGGTAGGGGTGGCCCTTGCGGGTGTCGGTGAATTCATGGAAAAGAACCGCACGCTGCTGGTGCCGGTCGTGTTCGGGCTGGGAGGGCTGGTGACCCTTGCCCTCTGGTTCTCTCTTCTCCTTTCCGGACGCCTGCTCATGGGAGAGGAACCCGGCGCTGCCGAGGAAGGCGCCGGCCCTTCCGACGATCCCCTCAAGAAGGAGGTGAAGAGGCTGGAAAAGGAGTTGCAGGCCGCAAGAAAGGCCGCCTCCAAGCCCTCCCCGGCACCGGCGATTCAGATCCTTTCCATCCTGCAGCGGCAGGGGCGGCTGGTCGATTTTCTGGAGGAGGATCTCGGCGCGTACGAGGACGGCCAGATCGGCGCTGCGGTTCGCAGCATTCATCAGGGCTGCAAGGAGGCCCTTGCGCAGAATCTGGTCCTGGAGGCCGTCTATGGCGAGGAGGAGGGAACGGAAGTGACGATCAAGCCCGGTTTCGACCCCCAGGCGGTCCGTCTGACCGGCAATGTGCAGGGGGACCCGCCGTTCAAGGGGGTGCTCCGTCATCGAGGGTGGCGCGTCGTGCGCGTGGACCTTCCCCTGAAGTCACCGGACAGGGACATCGACTGGGTCCTGGCCCCTGCCGAGGTCGAGATAGGCGAGTAGGAGGAATTTGAGCCTTGGGAAATCCGAAATACATCATTGGCATCGATCTGGGAACCACGAACTGTGTTCTGGCCTACACGGAGGCGGAGCCTCTGCCGACAGGGGAGGCCGACATCCGTATCTTCGAGATCGCCCAGGTCGTGAGTCCGGGCGAGGTTGGAGAAAAGTCCCTGCTCCCCTCGTGCCTCTTCCTGCCGGCCCCCCACGATGTTCCCGAAGGTGGGCTTCTCCTCCCCTGGAGTCGCGAAGAGCCGGATGGCTGCGCAGGAGAGTTTGCGCGAAAGAGGGGATCGGAAATCCCCCATCGTCTCGTCTCTTCTGCCAAATCATGGCTCTGCCACGACGGCGTGGACCGAACCCGGCCGATCCTTCCCTGGGACAGCCCTGCGGAGGCCCGGCGCATCTCGCCGGTGGAGGCATCGGCGCGGCTTCTCGAGCACCTGCGGGACGCCTGGAACCACGAGATGGCCGCCGGCGATCCGGAAGCTCGCCTGGAAGCTCAGGATCTGTACCTCACCGTACCCGCTTCCTTCGACGCGGTTGCGCGGGAGTTGACGGTTCACGCCGCCAGGTCCGCAGGCCTGGGGCGGTTCACCCTCCTGGAGGAACCGCAGGCCGCCTTCTATGCCTGGCTCGAATCCCGGAAAGACCGGTGGCGTGAGGCGGTCGAGAAGGGGGACTCGATCCTGGTCTGTGATGTGGGCGGGGGCACGACGGATTTCAGCCTGATCGAGGTGACCGAAGAGGGGGGGAATCTCGCACTGAAAAGGGTCGCCGTAGGCGATCACATCCTCCTGGGCGGTGACAACATGGACCTGACCCTCGCCCACGTGCTCAGGGCGAAATTGCCGGAGAAGTCCAGGAAGCTGGATGCCTGGCAATTCAGGGGACTCTGGCACAGCTGTCAGGCAGCCAAGGAACGTCTCCTCGGGGACCGCGACCTGGAGTCGGAGCCGGTCGTGATTCTCGGGCGGGGATCCTCCCTGATCGGCGGTACCCTTCGTACCGAACTGACCCGCAAGGAGGCCGAGTCGGTTCTGCTGGACGGGTTTCTTCCCCTGTGCGAATCCTCTGATCTGCCCCGAGAAGGGGCCAGGGCCGGCATGAGGGAAATGGGGCTCCCCTACGAGTCGGATCCAGCGATTACCCGGCACCTTGCCAGGTTCTTGATACGACAGACTCGCCGGTCCGAGACAGAGGAAGCCGGAAGCGCTCCTACCGCCGTTCTCTTCAACGGAGGGGTGATGAAGTCTCCCCTGATTCGGGACCGGGTGCTCGAAGCGCTCCGCAGCTGGGAAGGGGAGACAGGGGACGGACAGGCCATCCGCGAGCTCCCTGCCGCGGATCTCGACGTGGCGGTGGCTCGGGGGGCTGCTTACTACGGCCTGGCCCGGCGGGGCCAGGGGATTCGCATCCGTGCAGGGACGGCCCGATCCTACTACATCGGTATCGAGAGTGCCATGCCCTCTGTTCCGGGCGTCCCCACGCCGCTCAAGGCGCTGTGTGTCGTGCCGTTCGGCATGGAGGAAGGGACCGAGGCCGCGATTCGAGAGAAAGAGTTCGGCCTCGTGCTCGGCGAGCCGGCCGAGTTTCGTCTCCTCGCCTCGACCACCCGCAGGGAAGACCACGCGGGAGAGATGGTGGAGGACTGGGACGAGGAGATCGATGAGGTGACCACCATGGAGACGCTCCTGCCTGTTGCCGATGCGGGCCAGGGAGGCCGGATCATCCCGGTCTGGCTGCAGAGCAGGGTGACCGAGGTGGGGACCCTCGAGCTCTGGTGCGTATCACGGGAGGACCAGCAGCGGTGGAAGCTCGAGTTCAACCTTCGTGAGCGCGAGCCGAGATCCTGAGGTCTACTTCTTCTTCCCGACGCCGGACAGTTCGACCTCTGCAAAAATGTCGGAAAGGGGCAGCGACAGGGCAACCTCCGGGCTGTAGCGCATGTACGTGGGGATCGGATATCGTATCCCCTGGGCATGCGTCTTCTCGAGGCCTTCGACGACCTCTGCCAGGCCTTCGGCCGGAACGGCCATGACCATTTCGTGGTCCTGGCAGCCTCCCCAGACCCGGTCCCCATTGCCGGGCACGACCACCTTGAGCGCCCGGTCCTGGTAGGCCCCGATCACGCCTTCCGTGCACGAGGCGGCCTTGCCGGAGAAGGTGCTTTCGATCGGTTTTCCACTGTGGTAGGTCCCGCCGTGAATCAGACGCATGAGCTGGGCCGGGTTGACGTAGATGAGGATGACATCCGGCTCGACCCTTGTCCTTTCCAGGGGGGAGTAGACGACCACCAGGTCTTCCCCGAACTCCAATTGCGGGAAGGAGGCCAGCGCCTTCCGGACTGCGTTCGCATCGCTCGCATAGTTCATGTGCGTCATGAACCGGATTACGCCCTCGTCATCCTCGACCCTGTCCCAGCCGTAGGTGTTGGCCGCTATCGCGCACCCCACGTCCTCCTTGCCGAAGGCAACGGTCCAGCCGTAGCGCCGGGACATGGCGGCTCCCTGACACGGCGCCATTCGGACCTGCAGGTCCCGGAACGGTCTTCTGGCAGAAGGGGGGATTTCGGCGGTCTCCCTCGCGAACCTGACGGCCACGGGAAAGGTTGCCGGGTTGACGAGCTTCCTGACCTTGTCGCCTATCTGATGCCATTTCTCCATGGGGATTCCTTTCTCCACGCGGTTCGGAAAGTAGCCGGCAGGAGCCGTTCGTCTCCGCCCTCTTCGAAGGGATGACCGGATTATAGGGAGTGCGTCGATTTTACGTCAACCAGGCTTTTTTGTTGTGAACCCGCCGTGAATCGTTGATAATCAACAGGATGGGGGAGGATGCGGACGCGATGTCCGATCTCTTGCCAAGCTGTAAAAGGCATCGACATGGGACGCCTCTTCTCGGCCCGGAATGCAGAGCACCCTGCTGAACCGGCATTCCACTGTTTCCTCGCGTACTTCTGCCCGCCCTGTAAGGCCCCCCGTTGTGGCACGGTTGTTGCTGATCTGTTTGGACACGAGCGAGGACCGGCATGCGAGCCTCGCAGGTGATGACCAAACAGGTGTCTTGAAGGGTGTTCCGTAAATACCAGGACAAGCATTCGGGAGGGCAGGAAGATGGCACAGCGCAAGAAGGGGTCCCTGGGTTTCGGTGTCTTTCGGATGTACAGCGAGCGAGAGCGCGACCAGTACATCGGCGCCATGGTCGAGGAATGGAAGAAGCAGCAGGAGGGAAAGATAAGCGTCGGAAGACCCTTTATCACGATCAGTCGCCAGTTCGGTTGCATGGCCCTGGAGACGGGCCTTCGGTTCGCCGAACGGCTCAACCAGATGGATGCCTCCGATGGGGCCTGGACATTTTATGACAAGGAGATCGTCCACCGAATCGCTTCCGACATGAAGATCAACAGGAAGCTGGCGAGTCTTCTTACCGAAGGTTCCAGGTCGAAGATCGCCCGGTACATGGACGGCCTTTTCAAGAAATGGCCGATCGAGGACGAGGTCTTTCAGCAAACGGTCCGTATCATTCGGAGCATCAGCGAGAAGGGACATGCCGTCATTGTGGGTCGAGGGGCCTGCAAGATTGCAGAGGACATGCCGAAGGGGTTTCATCTCCGCATCGTGGCCCCTCTGGAGTGGCGGGTCCAGCAAGTGGCGTCCTTTTACGATCTCTCCAAGGAGGAGGCCGTAAGGCGGATCCGTTTGATCGACGCGGAACGGGAGGCCTTCTTCCGGAGGTACTTCAACGAGGACGTTTCCAACCCGGACCTCTATGACCTGGTCCTGAACCAGGCAAGGCTTTCGATGGATTCCATCGTGGACATCGTGGTTCTGGGAATGGAGTCGCGAGGGCTTATCAAGCTCGATGCGGAGACCAGGCGGAAGGAGTCCGGTGCAGTGAAGGTCGCGTGAAGCGGGAGGTCACCCGACTTTCGGGCTAGCCCCCGCCCGCCCGGGCCGTTTGAAGGCGAGCACGGACCTCTCCGCCCTCCACCTTACCGAGGAGGACGTCAGCCTCGACACGGCCGCCGAATACGTTTCCGATGATGATGTGGGCCTTCGTAATTTCTCCGGCGTGGACGTTGCCCAGCAGGAGGTTCACGGAACGCAGCGTCCCACCGTGGACGTTTCCGACGACTGCGTTGATTCCTCGAAGCTCACCCCCGCCGATGTCACCGATTAGAAGGTTGACCTGCTGCGCGATGCCTCCCAGTACGCTCCCAACAAGAATATTGACCAGAGTGATCTCGCCTCCCTCGAGATCCCCTACAAATACATTGCATCCCCGTAACGAGCCCCCAAGAACACTCCCTTTGAACAGGTTGACGATGCGTGCCGCCCCTCGGCGGAGGTCGCCTTCGCAATGGCGAATTCCGGCAATCCACTCCCCCTCGAGGTCCCCCTCGTGTTGAGCCGCCGGGGTCCAGACCGGCTCTCCCCTCCCGAGCACCTCGCGGATCTGGTCGAGTTCCTGTTTGAGGGGACGGGGGAGACGTTGGCGCAGCATGCCGGCGAGAGGGTGGTTCAAAGCCAGTTCCAGGAGACTCGACACGGACTTCTCCTCCCGCCTGCAAGTACGCGTTACTTCGAGGACTCGACGTGTTCCTTCAACGCGACCGCGTTGTTCAGTCGCTTCTTTTTTTCGCGAACAGGCTTCGCAGGGACACGCGGTACGGGGCTCCGCCGTCCACCCTCGCCTGCAGCCGTGCCAGGTTCCCTTCAAAGGGCCCGATGGGCCAACACTCCGTCTCGGGCAGGACCTCGACGGGTTGTCCCTGATCGTTCAGGGGGCAGATGTCTCGCAGCTCCACGGTGACGCCGTCCGGGTATTGTTCGATCCAGCGCAGGGGCAGCCCCTGGGTTCGGCAGACGTAGGGGCGGTGTTCGTAGACCCGGCAGGCACCCGCCCGGTCGAGGAAGGCACAGGCGCCTTCCGGATGAGGCTCGCCGCCTTCGAGCAATTCGGCATGATGGCGTCGAATGTTCTCTGCTTCGACGTCAAAGACAGTGAGATCGTCGACACAGCATTGATGGCATCCCCGGCGGCATTGGAGACGTGCCGCGTGGATCACGAGGAGTGGCCGGACCCGCTGGTCCACCTCCCGATAGATACGGTTGAGCTCACTGGCCAGTTGCTCGGGGTTCATTTGAAGCGCTTTCATGGATGAGGTTTCTTGCTGTTCAGGGATCGACCAAGAATCCCTGCAGAAGGGTGACGGCTCTTCCCCCGAGAATGACCCGGTCGCCAGCGAGGCGGACGCGCACGGTGCCTCCTCGCTCCGAAGCTTGATACGCAACGAATTCCTTTTTGCCGAGCCGCCTGCTCCAGTAGGGACCCAGACAGCAGTGGGCGGAGCCGGTGACCGGGTCTTCGTCGATCCCGGCTCCGGGCGCAAAGAATCGGGAGACAAAATCGTAGGCAGGAGATTCCGATCTGCTGGTAACAATGGTACCCCGCACGTCAAAGGTTTTCAACAAGCCGAGGTCCGGCCGAAGGTTCCTCACGGCCTCTTCCGACTCCACCTCTACGAGGTAATCATAAACGCTTCTCCCGACGTGGAGGGGAACCACCCCCAATGCCCTGTCCATATTGTCGGGGGAGCGTGCCGTTTCGTCAGGCGTGGCAGGGAAGTCCAGTTCCACCTCCCCCTGGCTGTACGCGGCGGTCAGGAGCCCGCTGCGGGTGTGAAACCTTGCCTGTTCCTGTCGATCCAGCAAGCCTTCTTCCCACAGAACGTGGGCACTCGCCAGGGTTGCGTGACCGCACAAGTCGACTTCCACAGCGGGCGTGAACCAACGCAGATCGAAGCCCTGTTCCTGCCTCGACAGAAAGGCGGTTTCCGGCAGGTTCATCTCACGGGCAACGTCCTGCATCCATGAGGCGTCGCGGGCTTCGGTCAGAATGCAGACGGCCGCGGGATTCCCGGCAAAGGGCTTGTCCGTGAAGGCGTCCACCTGAAAGATTTTCGGTCCCATTGTTTCGCCCCTCCTTGTCCCTCCTGAATTTGTTGCCATGTGGGACGGGGGCTGTCAAGGACGAGCGGGCTGTTGCCCCGATGGGTTCGTGTCCAGAGCGCGTTCTTCGGAGTGAGGGCCCGGGAACAGGTGGTTGCAAATGCTCGTTCCGTGGTGGTAGTGTCCGGTTCCGCGTGGGATCATCAAGGACCGAGGGCGCGTCATGGCTGAAAAAAGGAAGGGTTCGGGCATGTTGACTTCGACCATCCTACTGGGCGTACTCGCCGCCGTACTCCTCTTGATAGGCTACTACCGCGGAGAGGCCCAACACATCCAGGGCGTGAAAGCCGGCTTTATCATGCTTGTCGAAATCCTCCCCCTGCTGCTCTTCGCCTTCATCGTGGCCGGGATGGTTCAGATCCTGCTGCCGCACGAAGCGATTGCCAGATGGGTAGGCACGGAGTCAGGCCTTCGGGGCATCCTGATCGGTTCGGTAGCAGGTGGCCTGACCCCCGGGGGCCCCTTCGTGAGCTTGCCTCTGGCTGCCGGGCTGATGCGGTCCGGGGCGGGTGCGGGCACGATGGTTGCGTATCTCACGGCCTGGTCTCTGTGGGCGGTCAACCGGTTGCCCATGGAGGTAGGGATCCTCGGCTGGAAGCTCACCCTGATTCGTCTGGGCAGTACCTTCATCCTGCCGATCCTCGGCGGCCTGATTGCACAGTTTTTCTTCGCGAGCACAGAGCTCGGCTAGAAGAGCAGAAGTCGGGTCACGTGCCCGTGCCCGTGTGCGTGCCCATGCCCGATTGATTTGTTGCGCTCGAGGACGAGGACGATTTGGTGGGCTTACCACACCGCCTCATACGCTGAAGGAGCTAGATTCCACTTTCGGCCGTAGACGTGAATGCGTTTCGTCTCGCCCTTTTGGTCCACGACCTTGCCCCCGTCGTGCACCCACGCGAGCAACCCGCCTCGCAGGTTGTAAATGGTGACGCCCTGCCTGGTTTTGAGTTCCTGAGCGAGTTTGCCGCTGCGGTAGCTGATGGTGCAGTACCCGATGATGATGTGGTTCCTGTATGACTCGATATTGGCGAGGAACAGCTCCTCGGGGACTGCGCCGGGAATCATCGACACGCTCCGCTCCTCAGAGGGGCGCACATCGACGAACAGGACAGCGGGTCGGCTTGCGAGATCCATGGCGAGCCGTGGTTCCACGTCGATGATCCCCGGAAAGGACTTCCCCTTGTAGCCTTCGTACATCTCTTCGATCTTTTCTCTCCTCTTTGCGTCCTCCGCAGGATTACAGGACAGAAGTACAGGCCCCAGGAGAAAGGCAAAGGCCATGACCAGCGCGGCAAGCGACGCAAGGGGAAGGCGTCTTCGACCCTTTTCTGTAATGTTCTTCAAGGCGCCTTCTCCTCCTTTTCCGCCAACCCGACCGAGACGAAGAGCCAGGGTGCGACGAAAGATCCCCCGAGACCGAGGAACAGGTAACGGACAAAGCGAAACGGCGATTCGTGATCTACGCCGGTCTCGAAGGATCCGAGCCCCTCACGAAAGGCGAACATGATCAGAATACCGAAAAGGAAACGCAACGCCCTTTTCCACCCGGACCCGCCCGAGTCGAACCGGACCCATCGCCGCTCCAGAACGAACCCGACGCCCATCCCCATCAGAGCGGCGGCGGTCTTGATCTGGTATGCCTCGATGTGTGGGGAGAGGAGCAGAATCAACGACGGAAAGGCCAGGGCAACGGCTAGCTGTGAGCCCGTGTTCCGGGCCGCCAGCCACGCCTCGACTGCCGGCTGAAACCTAAGGTAGAGTACGAGCAAGGCCGCTCCGAGCAGGTAGCCCCCCAACAGGTCGGTCGGGAAGTGGACCCCGAGGTAAACACGCGAGAGCGGTATGAGCAGGATCAACGACCCGGCAACCGCCCAAAACCACCTGTTCCTGAATTGAGAGGCAAGGTAGCCCCAGATGACGACAGCGCTCTGGGTGTGGCCGCTCGGGAACCCCCTGCCGCCCGCAGGCCACAACCGCTGCACGATCGGGTCGAACTCAAAAGGCCTGGGCTGTCCGGCCCACTGCTTGGCCACAGCGTTCGTAAAGGAAGAAAAGAGGAACAGGACGATCAGCCTTGCCCCGACACGGCGATCCACGCACCAGTAGAAGAGAGGAAAGAAGAGGAGATAGAACATCTCATTTCCCATCAAGGTCAGTGCCTTGAAGGGAATGTCCAGGGCAGGGCTCGCCTGCTGGAACCAGAGGACCACGCGGATGCCCCAGTCCAGGATGGCTTCCATGATCATCCTTGCTCCTGTTTGGTGTATGGATCCCCTATGCTAACAGACGCGCCCGTCATCACCAAGGCCAGCGCCGACTGCATCCCCTTGATGTTTGGGCCGGTGGGCATTCGTGCCCGTGCCCGATCAGTTCCCCCAGGAGCCATCTTCTTACGCGACTGCTAAGCTGACCCCTTCAACATTCAGGTTCTTTGGCAAATCATCCGATTAGAACAATGAATGAATTCCGGAGGGAAGACCATGCCTGCGGGTATCGAACAGACGCGAGTCGCCCCGAAAGAGATCCCGCCCCTGGGATCGAAGATAAACTGGTGGGGTATCCTGGGGTTGCTCTGCATGGTCTCGTCCGCCTTCCTGTCGGTCGGAGTGCTGTTTGAGGTTCTGGATTTTCTCAAAGCCGTCGGCATCTTAGAGGCTCTGCCCTTCCCGGGTTGATCCTTCTCGTGCGCTGTCTTTTTTGACACGCCCCCTGACACGCCCTATACTGAACCGTTTGAGGTTTTGGCAAGCTCGACCCGGGTCTAGCAATCGTTTGCGTCACCAGAGAAGAACGAAAATGGACTTGAAACATCTCTTCTATCCCAGGAGCATTGCCGTTGTCGGCGCATCCCCCGACATGGCGACCGGCAGAATGCCCTTCTTCCAGATACTCAAGAGCACCGGGTACCAAGGGGAAGTGTATCCGGTGAACCCCTCTCACGAGGAGATCAACGGGCAGCGCGTCTATCCTTCCCTTGCGGAGGTGCCGGATGGCGTGGATCTCGCGGTTTGCCTGGTCCCTTCCAGGTTCGCCATGGACACCCTCGAGATCGCCGTGGACAAGGGCGTCCGTTTCGTTCACTTCTTCACCTCCGGGTTTTCAGAGGTGGGCAAGACAGATCTTGAAGAGGCCATGATACGGGTTGCCCGGGAGGGAGGAACCCGGATCGTGGGCCCGAACTGCCTGGGCGTTCACTGCGCCGAGTCCGGGGTGACCTTTGACCCGACCGTCGAGCAGGAGGGACACGGTACGGTGGCCTTCCTCGGCCAGTCCGGAGGCGTGACGAACAACTTCATGCGCATGGCAAACGCCCGAGGGATCGGCATCAACAAGGCGGTTTCCTTCGGCAACCAGATGGACCTGACCGTTGCGGAGTTCCTGGAGTACTTTGCAGACGATGACGGGATCAGGGTGATCGCCGCGTACATCGAGGACATCAAGGACAGTGGTACCTTTCTCCGGGCCTTGAAGAGGATCACGCCCACGAAGCCGGTCATCATCCTGAAGGGCGGTGTCACGGGAGAGGGGGCCGAGGCGGCGGCCAGCCATACGGGCGCCATGGCGGGAGACTATTCGATCTGGTCCGCCGCGATGCGCCAGCACCGATGCATCGAGGTGCACACGGAAAGGCAGATGGTCGACGTGGTGATGCTGGCCATGTCGGAGAAGCTCCCGGCCGGGCCCAGGATCGGCTACCTGGGTGCGGGCGGGGGGACGTCCGTGCTGTTCACGGACCTGGCGGCGAGCGCAGGATTTTCGATTCCCGAACTGAGCGAGAAGACACAGAAGAGCATCGGCGGCACCATACCGGACGTGAACACGAGCACCCGGAACCCCGTGGACCTGGGGGCCGCCGGGTTTGACTACAACATCACGACCCATGCAATGAAGGAAATGGACAGGGACGAGAACATAGATTTCATCATCATCTATCTTTCCCTGGACTTTCTGAACCTCTTCGACCGCAAACGGTTGGAGGAGGGCTTGCACGCAATCGGCGCGGAGGCCGAGGGGCTTGCGAAACCCGTAATCCCCATCCTGGCCAAGGCGGCCGACCACAAGCCCCGGCTCGAAGAGATCAGGCTGCTGGCGCTCTCCCTCTTCAGGGACGCGGGGCTGAGCATGTACAGCGACCTGGAAGATGCGGTCGCGGCGGTCCGCGCCGTCCTGCCCTGGAGCCTTTCCCGGAAATAATCCGATCCCGTTGCCCTCTCACTCTTGGATGGAACGACCACAATGAAAGAAGCCACACCTCCCGCGAGACACGCTGCGGAGTGGGAAGACCCTACAAACCGCTACATCATCGGAATCGACCTGGGCACAACGAACTCGGCGGTGGCCTACGTGGATCTTGCCTGTGAAGAGGGCGAACCCGGGCATCGTTCGATTCAACTGTTCGAGCCGTCTCAACTCGTGGCTCCCGGTGAAGTCGCGGTCCGGCCGGTCCTGCCTTCTTTCCTGTATCTCCCCGGGTCTTACGAGCTGTCCGAAGGGAGCACCTGCCTGCCCTGGGACGAGGAACGCGGCTATGGGGTGGGCGAGTTTGCCCGGGAGCAGGGTGGACTCGTACCCGGTCGTCTGGTCTCCTCGGCCAAGTCCTGGCTCTGTCACGGCGGCGTGGACCGAACGGCCCCGATTCTCCCCTGGGGAGCGGCAGAAGGGGTTCCAAAGGTGTCGCCCGTGGAGGCAAGCGCGCGCTACCTGCAACATGTTCGCGAGGCATGGAACGAGCAGATGGCCGAGGACGACGAGGGAAGCCGCATGGAAGAGCAGCGGGTGATCCTCACGGTGCCTGCCTCGTTCGATGAAGTGGCCCGGGAGTTGACGGTCGCTGCGGCACGTCAGGCCGGCCTTTCCCGCGTCATCCTGGTCGAGGAGCCCCTGGCGGCGTTCTACGCATGGCTCTCCGGGCACGAGCAGGACTGGGCGAACGAGATGCAGGCCGGGCAGCTGGTCCTCGTGTGTGACGTGGGGGGTGGGACCTCGGACTTCACGCTCGTGGCGATTCGAGAGGGCGAGAAGGGCTTGCGGTTCGATCGACTCGCCGTGGGCGATCACCTGATGTTGGGTGGCGACAACATGGACCTTGCCCTGGGCCGGCATCTGGAAGCGAGGCTCATGGGCGGGCCCGGCAAGCTCGAGTCCAAACGATGGCATCAGCTCTGCCATCAGTGCAGGAAGGCCAAGGAGACCCTCCTCGGGAAAGAAGACGAACGGGCAAGCGTGGACGTCGTGGTGATGGGCTCGGGCGGGAAGCTGATTGCCGATACGTTGAAAGGCACCCTGACGCGTGAGGAGGTGGGGCAACTCATCCTGGAAGGCTTCTTTCCGGTCGTTCCCCTGGAAGACGGACCCCAGGAAGGACGGCGTACCGGCCTGACCGAGTGGGGGTTGCCGTATGTCCAGGATCCTGCCGTCAGCAAGCACATGGGCGCCTTCTGGAAGCGGTTCGAGGCCTTGATGGCCCGGGAGACGGGCCGGTCCGCGCTGTACCCGGATTTTCTCCTGTTCAACGGCGGGTCCCTCACGCCGGCGCCGGTGCGAAATCGAATACGGGAAATCGTTGCGCACTGGTTTCGGGACGTGGCGGGTGAAGGGTGGTTTCCGGAGGAACTGGAGAACCCGAATCCGGAGCTGGCCGTCGCGATCGGCGCCGCCTACTACGGCCTCGTTCGCATGGGCGAAGGGGTGCGGGTGGGGGCGGGAAGCCCCCGCGCCTACTACGTGGACGTGGAAGCCGAAAAGGCTGCCGGCGAGCCGGGCGCCCGCACAGGGGTTTGCCTGGTGCCCAGGGGAACGGAGGAAGGGTTCGAGGTGCAACTGGAGGCCCCGACCTTCGAAGTCCTGGCCAACCAGCCTGCGAGTTTTCAACTCCTGAGCTCCAGCACCCGTCTCGGAGATCGGCTGGGTGAAGTGATCGACCTGGCGCAGGACGAGATCACCGTGTTTCCGCCGATCCGGACCGTGCTTCGATACGGTAAGAAGGGCCTTGCCCAGAAACTGCCGGCCCAGCTCGCGGTGAGGCTCACAGAGGTGGGAACCCTGGACTTGTGGTGCCAATCGACCGAGACCCCTCATCGCTGGCAGCTTCGGTTCGACGTGCGCCAGGATGTGGACCCGGAAGCAACCGGGGAGATGCCCTCAGGCGAGATCCTTGATCAAGCCGTTGTCGAAAAGGCCCAGGAAAAGATAAAGGCTACCTTCACCGGAGGGGAGACCTCGAAAGAAGATTCCCCGGAACGTCTCATGAAGGGGCTTTCTGCGGCCGTGAGGATGCAGAAGGAGAAATGGCCTACTTCCCTGATTCGCAGGCTGTCCGACACCCTGCTGGAACTTCGCAAGGGCCGGGTCCTCAGCCCGCAGCACGAGGCGCGCTGGTTCAACTTGCTCGGCTTCTGTCTTCGGCCCGGCTTCGGGGATCCGGTGGATGAGTGGAGGATGAAGGAGGTCTGGAAGATCTATCTTCAGGGGCTGCTTCATCCCCGACAGGTGTCCTGTCGTTCCGAGCTCTGGATCTTCCTGCGCCGCGTGGCCGGTGGGCTGTCGGCCGGACACCAGTGGCGCATCTACCAGCAGCTCGCCGGGTATTTCCAGTCCCCGGGCACAAAGAAGAAGAAGTGGGACAGTCAGCTGCCAAAGCGCCTGAACGCCCAGGAAGAGCTCGAGGTCTTGATGGCCCTGGCCAATTTCGAACGGCTTCCGGTGGAGACAAAGATCGAGCTCGGCCGCCTCCTGCTCAAAAGGATCCGGAAGAAGACGAGGCCTCAGGAGTTGTGGACCCTGGGCCGTCTCGGGGCCCGGGTTCCCCTGTACGGCCCCCTCGACCGGGTGATTCCGAGCGGAGAAGCCACCGCCTGGGTCACGAAGCTCCTCTCTTTGGGTTTGCCTGCCAGGGAGGCCATGGCCCATGCACTGGTCCAGGTCACGCGGTACACAGGGGACAGGGAGAGGGATATCTCCGAGAAGGACCGGCAGCAGGTAGCCGAGTGGCTGGGTCAGCTTGACCACCCGGACCGACTCCGGGAACTGCTCACGAACCCGGAGAGCACCTGGGAAGCCCAGGAACAGGCCTGGGTCTTCGGAGAGGCCCTGCCCACAGGCCTAGCGCTTGTCCCCTCCTCCTAATTCGGGGACAGCCACTGATTCTAAAAGACTTCTTTCAAGAGGTCTGTGACCCTCGCCGCAGGATCCGTCCGGATCTTCTTCTCTTCCTGGCCGACCATGGTGAAGAGCCCATCAAGTGATTTGGTTGTAACATAGTGGTCGAGGTCCAGGGACTCCGTGCTGGCGAAAGGTACTGCGGAGGTGTACTTTCCCATCATTTCTTTGTACGCCAGGGTCACTCCGACCTCATCCATGCTCGATGAGACGGTCGGCTTGAATGCGTCGTAGAGCTTGTCCCGCGTCTTTGACTCGAAGAACTCGGTTGCAGCGGTGTCGCCCCCGTTCAGGATTCCTCTTGCATCTTCAAAGGTCATTTCCTTGATCGCATCCACAAAGAACGATACCGCTTGGGGCGCCGCCTTTTCGGCCGCACGATTCATGCTGAGGATGAATGCGTCCACCTTGTCTTCGTATCCCAGTTTGGAGAGGATATCTGCCGCCTTCTGAATCTTTTCGGGGAGAAGAATCTTGATCGCCTTGTTCCCCAGATATCCATCCACCCTGGAGACCGACTTCACCGCATTCTCCGTGCCTATAGAGAGCGCCTCCTTCAGCCCAGATATCAGTGTGCTGCTGTCAGGCCCCTGTTTTGAAGGAGGGGCGATCATCTCGGTCACGGAATCATAGAACCCGGCATAACCCGGAGAGACCGCACATGCCAGAATCCCGACGATTAAGAAGATCCTTCTTGTTCTCATCTTCATGGTTCCTTCCCCAGTCTCATGCCGGCAGAGACAATCTGCCACATCTTATTAGATGGCCCTGGAGGATGAAAGGGGTCAAGTCTGGACAATGGACAGTCTGCGTCCCGCTCTTCCGGGACTGTCCATTGTCCAGACTTGACCCCTTCTGGCGGGTGTGGGGCGGGCTCCTTCTGGCGGGTGTGGGGCGGGCTAATAGCTGAAGGCTAACAGCTGATAGCATGTGAACCGGGCACGGCACGGAGCTCAGCGCTTAGATCCCTTCAGGTCGGAGCGCCATGGAGGGAATCTTCTCCCGCCAGGGACGAGCCTCCTCCAGTTGCCCCGCCAGCCGGTAGAGCGTTGCTTCGTCGGCGTAGCGACCTGCAAACTGCACACCTACCGGCAGCCCTTGAGCGTTCCAATGGAGCGGTACCGACATGGCCGGCAGACCCGTTACGTTGTGCAGCCAGGTGAAGGGGATGAAGTCCAAGAGACGTCTTAACATTACTTCATGGCTCAGCTTCACCGTGTCGAGATAACCGAGTTCTGGTGGAGGCGCGCCAAGGGCTGGCGTGAGGATGAGATCGTACCGAGCAAGAAAACCCGCTACGGCTCGTGTGGATGTGTTGACGATCGCCTTTGTATTGGCAAAATCCGCTGCCGACGCCTTCCAGCCCCTCTGCGCCAAAGACCAGGCCCAGGGTTCCACCCTGTCAGCGGTCACCTTCTTTCCAAGGAGTTGCCCGGCCTGGTCCAGGCCCGCCGCCATGTGGGCGGAGATGATCAACATGAACGCCTCTGCAAGAGGTTCATAATCGATCTTGGGTGACGCCTCCTCGACCTTGTGTCCCAGGCTCTCACAGAGACGGGCGGCAGCCTCTGCGGCAGCAACACAATCCGGGTGGGTCACATCAGCAGCCCCTTTCGTGAAGAACGCTATCCTGAGCTTTCCCGGCTTGGCGCCTACTTCTTCGAGGAAGGGTCGTGCCGGGGCAGGAATTCCGTAAGGCGCACCCGCATCCGGAGCCGACGTGGCATCGAGCAGCGCTGCACTGTCGCGTACGGTAATGGAAAGTGCGTGATCAATGGCAAAGCCTTCCCACTCCTCGCCGAATTCCGGACCCACCGGCGTGCGGCCGCGGCAAGGCTTCATTCCGAACACGCCGCAACACGAGCTCGGGATGCGGATCGAACCACCGCCGTCGTTGCCGTGTGCGATGGGCACCATCCTGGCGGCGAGTGCGGCCCCCGATCCGCCACTGGATCCTCCAGTCGACCTTTCCAGGTTCCATGGATTGCGAGCGGGCCCGAACAGGACGGATTCGGTGGAAACGTTCAGACCGAACTCCGGTGTGTTCGTACGGCCGACGGTGACCAGCCCGGCCTTCTTGTAGCGCTTGACGAGTTCATTGTCGAAATCGGGAACATAGTCGGCAAAGAGCTTGCTTCCGGAGGTGTACCGCACGCCGGAGTAAGTCGCTCCGAGATCCTTTACGAGGAAGGGCACACCCGTGAAGGGGCCGTCCGGAAGACCCTGGGAGATGGTCTTCCGAGCTTCGTCATACATTTTCGTTACCACGGCGTTGATCTTTGGATTGATGGCCTCGATTCTGGAGATGGCCGCTTCGAGCAGTTCCTCCGGCTTCACCTCTTTGCGGCGTACCAGGTTCGCGAGCCCGAGGCCGTCGTATTTCAGGTACTCAAAAAAGCCACCGGCATGAGCCGTTTGGAGAAGGCTGCCGCCACCGGCGGTTAAACCTGCCACCAGGGCACCTGTCGAAGCCGCCAGAAACTGCCTGCGAGAGATCCCGCTCGATTCAAGGCTCATGGTTCTTTGCCTCCTGAAGAAATGGTAATGGACCGCTTCCGTGCCTTGGAAAGAGCAGTCTAGTCGATCCGGCCGCATATGTCCCGGAAAAAGTTGTCTTCCACCAAGTCTCTGTTCGGCTGACCCCTGCCCTGGGCTTTCCTTCTCCTGCAAAGGGGCCACCGTGTACGGGATTCCTTGATTCGGCGCCGTGGAGTCGGTACCATTTATCGTTCTACAATCCTCTTACCCCCATTGATTGTTCGGCGTCTATGAAAGCAGGCATGTTTCTTGTCATCAGCATCTTCCTCAGCCTGTATGGAGGGATGCACTACTACATCTACAGAAAGACGATCGCTGCTGTCCCTTGCAGCCACGGTCTTCTTCTTTCTGTCCTCCTCCTTCTCCTTCTAGCGCCGCTGATGGCGGAACTGTTGAAGGGTGTCGGTCTGCCCGTCCTTGCCGTTCCCATGGGCTGGATCGGCTATATGTGGCTGGGGTTTGCCTTTCTGTTCGTTTCCTTCTCCGGCCTGCTGGATCTTGCGCTGCTTGCCCTGAAGGCAGGGGGCAGGCAGGTGGGGGCTGGGCCCGGGCCGATCTCGGCACTGTCGCCACTCTGGACGTTCCTCTTCACGGTTGTGCTTGCCCTGGCGGCGACCTGCCAGGGGTTCGTGGCCGCCCGGCAGGTCAATGTGGAATGGGTGCGGGTCCCTACGCGAAAACTCGCAGAGAGGCCCGAGCCCTTTCGGATCGTTCAGATCTCGGACCTTCACCTGGACCTGTGGAGCGACGATAGGCGCGTGCGCCGCATCGTTGAGGAGATCGAGTCGATTCGACCGGATGTGGTCGTCTCCACAGGCGACCTGATCGACGCGGGCCCGGATCGCCTGGCCCGGTTTGCAGATCAGCTCCGCAGACTGGCACCCGAACATGGAATGTTTGCCGTCACCGGGAACCATGAGGCGTACGTAGGGCCCGCCAAGAGCCTGGCCGTCACGGAGCGGGCCGGCTTCAAGATGCTTTCGTACCAGGGGGCGAGCGTGGACGGTGGCATCCACTTCGTGGGCGTGGACGATCCGGCGGTACGGCGGCGTGTCATGATGGACGGGCGGGCCGAGGAGGCGGTCTTGCAGCAGGTGCCGAAGGGAGGCTTCACTGTGCTCTTGAAGCACCAGCCGAGAGTGAATCGAGGGTCAATGAAATGGTTCGACCTGCAATTGTCAGGACACACCCACGGAGGCCAGATCTTTCCTTTTCACTGGCTCGTTCGACTGGCCTATCCGGCCAAGACAGGCCTTTCGAAAGTGGGCGACGAGACGTGGCTCTATGTAAGCCGCGGCACAGGGACGTGGGGGCCGCCGATCCGCTTCCTTGCCCCCTCGGAACTGACCGTGATCGAGTTGGGGGGTGAGTAGCATGCAAATCTGGGTGGATGCGGACGCATGTCCGAAGGTGATCAAAGAAATCCTGTATCGTGCAGCCGAGAGGGTGCGCGTCCCCCTGACGCTGGTCGCCAACCGGCCTTTGCGGGTCCCGCGTTCCCCCTATATCAAGACCCTCCAAGTGCCTGCCGGTTTCGATGTAGCAGACCAGCAGATCGTCGATGAGATTCAACCCGACGACCTGGTCATCACGGCCGACATCCCTCTCGCGGCGGCGGTGATCGAAAAGGGTGGCCACGCCCTTGATCCGCGAGGCGAGCTCTACACGGAAAGCAACGTTCGTGAGCGTCTTTCCGTGCGTGATTTCATGGACGAGCTGAGGGGCTCCGGGGTCGTCACGGGCGGGCCTTCGGAGTTCAGTCAGGGCAATCGCAAGGAGTTTGCGAACGCATTGGATCGTATCTTGAGCCAGAGGAAGAACAAGGAATGAACACAGCGGAGATCATGCAGCTCGCCCTCGAGATGGCAGGGATGGATTCCATCCCCGCGGACAGCGGCATCTTCCGGCCATGCGAAAACGTGGAGAGAGTTCTCCTGGGCATCGACATGGAGGCACAGGACCTTCTCTCTGCCCGGGCGGGCGGTTTCGACCTGGTCCTTGCCCATCACCCGTTGAGTTGGACGACCTTTCTGGACGTCATGGACCGGCACGAGACATTCATGGTCGAAGCCGGCGTCCCGCAGAAAGAGGCGAAACGGGCCTGCGAAGAGAACAGGGCCTTCTGGGAAGCGCTCGCCGATCACGGGCATGCGGAGCGGGGGGTGAGGGACCTGTGCGCGCTGGCGGAGGAGCTCGATCTGGGGCTCATGAACATTCACCTTCCCTGTGACGAGCTGGGCCGGCGAATCCTCCAGGAACAGGCAAACGAGCTTGCGCCGTCCGGAACGGTGTCGGCGCTGATCGATCGGTATGCGTCGCTTCCGGAGATCGAGGCCGCAGAAGAAGGGGTGAGCCTTGCCTGCGGAAGTGCGGACAGGGAGCTCGGACAGACCGTGGTGATCCATGCTGCAGGCGTGAACGGCGGGTACCCGGTCGCGAATGCGCTCTTCGAGAGCGGCGTGGACACGGTCGTCTACATTCATCTCTTTTCGGAAGAGCAGGCCGACCGCCTCCGGGAAGAAGGCAAGGGGAGTCTCATCGTCACCGGACACTACGGGTCGGATTCGCTGGGAATCAACCCCCTTGTAGACGCCCTTGAGCAAAAAGGGATCGAGGTCGTGTGCTGCAACAAGATGGTGCGAATCCGACGATGAAGGGAACCAAGACGAAAGACAAGTTGGTCACAGGGTATTCCGATCTCACCTTGAGACCACCCGGGCCCGAGATGAGGAAGGGCTCGACGCACTGCCTGGCCACGTTCCGTCTGTACGTGGATGTTTCGAAACTGTTTCCGTATATCAATGCCGTGGCGGAAGATGCCGTTTACTACGAAGAGCCCCCGTTCATCAAGTTTTCCCTCGATCGCTTCCAGTGCGCCCTCCACCCCGACAGCGGAGCGGCCTCCCCCTTTGAAAAGGAAGGCGAGGCGCACGCGTTCATGGATCGGCTCATTGCCTTTCTGAACGATCTCCATCTGCGAAGGGACTCGATTGAACCGAGCTACAAGATGTACAGGCAGGTCTCGGTCCTGGACGTCTTCCGGCTCCTGCCCCGGACCAACTGCCGGGAATGCGGCTTCCCCACATGCATGGCCTTTGCCGCCGCGGTGAGCAAACAGGAGACCGTTCCGGCACGATGTCCCGGGTTCAGTCGTCCGATCGCCGCGAACGCCGTCTATCCGGTTTACGACGGGGAGGGGAATCTTCTTTCCACGGTGACCCTCGAGATCGACACGGAGCCGGTTCAGCAGGAGATCGAGGAGAACCGTGCGTACGTCGAAGACCTGAAGACAAGAATGGCGGAATCACATCGAGCGAGAGGGGCGGACGTGGAAGAGGCGAACAGCGCGCTGCCTGCCACCCTGACCGGCCGTGAACTCGAGGTGCTCCGCCTCGTGGCCCAGGGGGCCACAAACGCGGAGATCGCGGATCTTCTCGAGATCAGTCCTCACACCGTCAAGAGCCACGTGATCCACATCTTCAACAAGCTCGGCGTGAGCGACCGGACCCTGGCCGCGGTCTGGGCCGCCCGCAGCGGCCTTGTCTGAATCCTTCCCATTCCGCCCCGGTATTTTCTTGACACATGAAATAGGGGAGCGTAGCTTTGGAAACAGCAGCAATTGGGACAAGGGGGCTCCGTGAGCGCGAGAGATACCACCCGAGAGGCAGAGCAAATCCAAATACAGGCCCTGCGACGGATGGGGCCGGAGGGGCGCCTGCGTGCCGGCATAAGTCTGGCAAGAGCCTCCCGGGACCTGCTATTGGTGGGTTTGCGGAAACGCCACCCCGAGTTCGACGAAGATCAAATCAAGATGGCTTACCTCGAGCTGGTACTGCCGCGAGATCTCTTCCTCGTCGCTTACCCTGAAGCCCGAAACGTACTGCCATGACCTCTGAGGACTCCCTTCAGCTTGTTCTATCCAAGCTCGACCAGCACGAAATCCACTATATGGTCACCGGGTCGTTTGCAGGCAATGTACATGGTGTGCCACGAACGACTTACGATGTCGATATCGTCATAGAGACTTCGCAGAGATCTTTGGAGGGCTTTCTTCAGAGTCTGGGTGAAGGCTTCTACGCAGACCCGGAGTCGGCGAGAGAGGCGAGGACAAATCGGACCATGTTCAATCTGATACACCTGGAGACGGGATTCAAAATCGATCTGATCGTGAAGAAGGACCGCCCATTCAGCCAACAAGAATTCTCCCGTCGCGAGAAGATCAGTTTTCTGGGCCAACCCTGCTGGTTTGCCACGGCTGAAGACGTCATCCTTGCGAAACTTGAATGGGCCAAGGGGACCAAATCCGAAAAGCAGTTCGCCGATGCAATGAACATTGCGAAGGTGCAGGGACGAAGACTGGACGCAGGATACCTGAAGAAATGGGCAAGGGAGCTAGGTGTTCAAGAGGCACTCGAGGGACTGCTGCAGGAACTCGTCTGAACGCTCCCTTCTCCATTCAAGCGGGTGCTCATGTCGATGATGAGGTGTGGGGCCTCTGGTGACCCTTCAGGGCAGGGCGGTCGCGGGAAACCCCGGCGGGTAGGTCCGATGGCTCACGGCATGGGCTTCCACGTCCTGCCTGAGAAACCAGAACCGGTAGTTCCGGTTCGATAACCAGAGAGGCAACTGGTCCGCGAAGTGCGGGTCGCCCGCGTGCCCGCTCTGTCCGCCGGGCAGGACGTTGTAGGTCTTCCACTCCCCCTCCTTCATCTCCACACAGAACCGGAAGGCAGGGCCGTCTCCCTGCTCGTAGGGCAGCGTTTGAATCGTGCCTTCAGGGGTGACAATCGGGTATTCCGCCGGGTCCACGCTGTGCTGCCCCCCGTCGTTCTCGTAGAAGCCCTGGCTCAGATCGTCCCAGACGGGGTGCACGAACTTCTTCTTGTGTACCTCACCCCATCGCCAGGTCTCCATCCCGCGTTCCGGGCCGAAGAAGGCGGCGAGCTGCTCGACGGCTCCCTCCAGGGAGACCACCATCTGGTCGTCCGCGGTTTCCACCTGCCCGCCCGTCTTCAGGTTGTCGAAGTAGTCCTTTTCGGGTTCCGGGTCCCTTCCTGCCAGCCACGCGCTCAAGTCGCGCCCCACGAGCTGGGACAGGAAAGGTGCCGTCAGGCCGAGGAAGAAAGACGGAATGTCGTCGTGGACCGTGTTGTAGGCCAGGTGCGAGTACCAGACGCTGAACAGGGTCGCCCCCGGGCTGTCCAGGTCGAAGTGCATGTCCCAGGACTCCAGGATGTCGAGGGCCCGGCAAGCGTCGGCCTCCGGTTGTGTGCAGATCCTCTCGCGGTTCTCGAAGAGACGGGGCAGAAGGTCTTCCGCCAATACGGCATAGGCGTCCGTCTGAAGCGCGGTCATGTCCTCGAGCCGGATCGGGCCTTCGGCCTTCATCGCCTCGATACGCTCCGTGATCCTCCATGCCCGCGTGCCCAGATCGAAGAAGTGTCCGTAGTAGTGGTCATCGTTGACCGGGTCGTTGTCCAGGGTCTGATCGCTGATCGTATTGTTCGCCGTGACCACGTAGCCCTTGGCAGGGTTGAGCGTTTGCGGCAGCTGCGAGAGGTCGAGAAAGCCCTCCCATTCGTGCAGGCCGCCGCCGGGCAGGGGGATGTAAGGAGGGAATGCCGCCACGTCCCGGGCCCGAATCGGGTACGGTCCCGCAGTCATGTGCCCGATGTTGCCGGAAGCGTCGGCAAAGACCCAGTTCAGCACTCCGCTGTTGAAGTGCTCCATCGCCTCCATGGCCTCTTGGACGGTCTCTGCCTCTACGACTTGCCTGAGGGCCAGGATGTCCCTGCTCTGGTCCGAGAAGCCGGGCCAGCGGGCGGAGTAGACCAGCCCCAGGAGCTCCATCAAGGACCCGATGTCCCCGGGCAGCAGGTCGATCAGGATCGGGCCGTGATGGGGCACCCATCGTACCGTCTGGACCGTCTCGGTGGTGTCCTCCAGAGACCCGTCTTCTGCGCGTACGTGTATCACCTCTTCGTAGAAGTCGAGGGGGACCCATTCGTCTCTGAACAACACGCTCCTCTTGTTCTGCCCCAGTTTCTCTTTGTACAGGTCGGTTGCGTCGCCGAACCCGTTCGTGAGGCCCCAGGCCACCTTTGCGGTGTGTCCGATCAGGACCAGCGGCACCCCGGGGATGATGTTGCCGATCGCCCCGACTTCATCCCGGCTCAGGTCTACGATGTGGGTGGACATCATCGTGGAGGGGTAGTCGATGTTCATGTGTGGATCGTTGCACAGGATGCACGCGCCGGTCTCGGTCAGGCTGTCATCGATCACCCAGTTGTTGCTGCCCTGGCTCATCCCCCACTCGGGCCCGCCAAAGGCCCGCCCGAGTCGGTCCGCCATCATCGCAAACCCCTCGGCAACCTGCTCGCGTGTCGCCTCGTCCGGGGGGATGTGGGCGAGGAGATCCTCCGCATCGGTGAGCCCTGCGCTCCGGCTCGTTGCTACGTCGAAGCCGACCGTGGGGGAAGGCTCGAGAATGTAGGTCGGCCGCATGGGTTGAAATCGCATGAGGTCGTCGAAGCTGTTGGCGAGGAGGATCTTCCCGAGGAAGATGAACATCTCCAGCTCGCCCTGGAAGCTCTGGAGGAAGACCTGCGCCTTTGCCAGGGCGACCACGTCCCTCGCCTCCCAGGGGGCAGGCCAGTAGGCCGGGTCGATCCTGTCGAACTCGAGGGGTCGAACCGCACCGTTCCGGCCCGCCTTCATGTCCTCTACGTACGCGTTCACGCCGTTGCAGTAGGCGTGGACCAGGGCCAGGCTGTCCGGAAACTCCTTTTCCAGGTAGGCAAGGTTGGCCTCTGCGAGGCGGCGGAAACCGATGATGCGCTTGGTGATGTCATCTTCCAGAAAGGCCTCGCCGTACACCTCGGCCTGGGTTCCATAGATGAAGCGCCGGAGATGATCCATGTGGAAGATGCGGTCCCGGGCCATCTCGTACCCCTGGACGAAGACCATGTCCCCTCGATTCTGAGCGTAGATGTGGGGGATGCCCCATTCGTCCCGGTACACGTCTACGGATTGGCCGAGGGCCTCGACCGCCTCGGGGTCCCGGGGAGAACCGGCGTTTCTCTTGCCTTCTTCATCATCGGAGCACCCGAGAACTGCAATGCATGAAAGGAGAATCAGACCGAAGCGTAGGTTACTCGTCATGTCGAAAGTCTCCTCTTGATGCTAGAGGGGCATTCCCTCCTTCGGGGTTCTTTGCACGTAGTGTTTCGTCAATTCCTTTTTCAGGTATTCGAAGGCGCTGTCCACGTCATCGACGAACCGGAAGATCTTCAAATCCTCCTCGCTTATCGTTCCCATCTCGACAAGGGCGTCGAAGTTCAGGACCTGATCCCAGTATTCCTTGCCGTAGACGATAATGGGCATGTACTTCTTCGTCTTTCTTGTCTGTACGAGGGTGAGCAGCTCGAACAGCTCATCCATCGTGCCGAACCCACCGGGAAAGGCGACCAGGGCCTTGGCCAGGTAGAAGAACCAGAACTTCCGGATGAAGAAGTAGTGAAACTCGAAGGACAGATCCCGGCTCTGGTAGTGGTTCGGGGACTGTTCCATCGGAAGGCTGATGTTCAATCCGATGGACGTGCCCCCGGCCTTCTCGGCCCCCCGATTCGCAGCCTCCATGATCCCTCCGCCGCCTCCCGAACAGATGAGGAACCGTTTTCGCTTGTCTCGAAGGCCCAGGGACCACCGGGTCAACTTCTCGGCCAGTTCTACGGCATCTTCGTAGTAGCGCGACATGGTGAGATCCCGTTTCGCCCTTTCGTGCTCTTGCAGCAGACCTCTGGAGGGCCTCTTCTTCTGGGCGACCTGCTTCTCGAGGGCCTCCAGGTTCTCCCTCGCCTCTTCCCGGGGCAAGGTACGCGCGGACCCGAAGAACACGATCGTGTTGTTCACGTGCTGCTTCCCGAAACGGGCGGCCGGTTCCATGAACTCGGACAGAACGCGCACGATTCTCCCTTCCGGTGCGGTCAGGAAATCGAGATTCTTGTACGCCTTCTGCGGCCATTCCTTGGCCTTTTTCGACGAACGCTTCTTTGTCATTTCTGTTCCTCTACCCGTTTCGTTTTCTTGAAGGCTCGGGTCGCGGTGGGCAGGTTCGGATTCAAGTCGGCCATGCTCGGCTTGGAATGATGGTGGAAAAGAGGTAAGAATTGAGGGCTACTATAGGGGTTTTGCTGGGGCCGCGCAACCCGAGGGGCCTGGGCAGCCGTCGCTCCCTCAAGGATTTGCATGAAGAAAACCATCGGCCAAGAAACGCTCGAACACCGCATCCTGCACGGGCTTTCCTGTGAGTGGGAATCCGCCCTCTGGGTCCTGGACGAACCTCACCGGCAAAGAATGCGCCCGCCGCTCTTCGGTCTTCGGGACTACAGGAGGACCTGGGGCACGTGGTCACGGGAAAGGCGTGAGATCTCGTTGAGCCGGGATCTCGTGCTCCGCCACTCCTGGGATGCCGTGATGGAGGTGCTGCTGCACGAGATGGCCCACCAGTTTGCAGAGGAGGTCCTGGGCGCCGGCGAGGAGCCCTCCCACGGCCCCGCTTTCCAGCGGGCCTGCCACCTGTTGCGGGCCAACCCGAAGGCATCCGGAGGGTATGTGCCCCTGGATGACCGGATGGCGCGCGAACCTCAGGGTCCGGAGGACAGGACGGTCCGCCGGGTCCGCAAGCTCATGGCCCTGGCGGAGAGCCCGAACCGGCACGAGGCCGAGGTGTCCATGGCCAAGGCGCATGAGTTGATCGCCAAGCACAACCTGCAACTGCTCGAACAGGACGACAGCAGGGATTTTGGAAGCGTCTTCGTGGGCAGGCCGGCCCTGCGTCATCCCCGTGAAGACTATGCACTCGCCAATCTGCTGCAGGAGTTCTATTTCGTACAGGGAATCTGGGTCCCTGCCTACGTGCTCCAAAAGGGAAAGATGGGAAGGGTTCTGGAGATCAGCGGCACCGACCAGAACATCCGGCTCGCCTCCTATGTGCACGACTTCGTGTTTCGGTTCATCGAGGTTCAGTGGCGGACCTACAACAAGGGAAAAGGCCTGGGCCGACGTCGCAAGACCGATTACGCAGGAGGCATCATCGAGGGGTTCCGGTCGAAACTTGCCTCAGAGAACAAAAAGAAGAAGCCCGAAGGAAAGAAGGCCCTGATCAAGCTGCGGGACCCTCTTCTGGAGAAATACGTGGCCTATCGATACCCGTGTACGGTGAGCGAGAAGAGGGGCGTATCGGCAAGGGATGAAGAGGTTGTGTCCGACGGAAGAGCGGCGGGCAAAAAGCTCGTGATTCACAAGGGGATCAGCGAGAGGCGCAGGGGCCGAAGGAGACTGATTCAAGGCGGGTCCTGATCCCCGGCCGGGCAGAATTCCTTGATGAGCCGGATCGTCTCGCCCGGCCTCTGCATGGGGATGAAGTGGCCGGCGCCCTCTACCTCCACGGTCTTCGCCTGCGGGCAAAGACGGCAGAAGAGCTCGCAGGTCTCGGAGGTGAGCACCTTGGACTCGCCCCCGCGCACGAGCAAGGTCGGCGTGCGCAGCTTCGCCGGCCAGGACCATACGTCGGACGGGTAGTTCTCGAATCCCCGGGCCTCCGCCTCGGGCGGGCAAATCAGGGCGGTGCCCAGTTCCGGGTCCGGCCTCAGCCCGTAGGTCACGTAAGCCCGCAGATATTCCTCTTTCCAACCGTCGAACATGGACTTTGCGCGGAAGTAGTCGAGGGCCTCCTGCCTGTCCGGCCACCCGTTGCGACGTCGGCGGGCACGGGCCGCCGGTGGAAAGCGTTTCTTCTGGCCGAAGAGCTTTGCCCATCGGAATAGGACAACCCATCTCCTGGGGAACAGTGGTGGATCGAGGAGGACGACGCGAGAGAACAGATCGGGCCGGCGGGCGGCGCAGAGCATGGTGGTGACGGCGCCGATGCTGTGGCCGACCCCGATGACAGGGCCCACGCCTCGCGCATCCAGAAACCCGGCCAAGTCCAGGGCCACCCTGTGCCAGCTCGAGATGCCCGCGCTCAGGCCGTCCTGTCCCCTGAGGCTGAGCCCCATGACGCGGAAGCCGCGAGCGAGCTCGGTCATCCAGGGCAGGTACATGCTCACCGGGAACCCGTTCGCGTGGGAGAAGTGCAGGGGCGGCTTCGTCCCCTCGCTGTCCAGGAAGGACAGCGCGAGCCCGTCCACAGTGTAGTCCGAGCACTCGAAAGGTATCTCTCGGGTCACGGTGATTTCCCCCTCTGGTCGCCATTCTACATTCTGCCCGAAAGGGGTCAAACCTACACGGACTGTTGCCCAGAGCCCATGAGCAGGCAGAGTTCGGGGACAGCCACCGATCTCTGCTGTTCACAGCCATCTTCCGAGGGAGATCGGAGGCTGTCCCCGAAGGCATGAATTCCCCCAGGAAGGTAGCGAGGAAGTTAACGGATTAAACAACGTCCCCTCAGGTAAGGGGTCAAGTCTGGACATTGGACAGTCCCCTGCAAGCGTTTCTGAGAAGAAAAGAATTTCAAGTGCCTGTTCTACCAGCAGTTTTTCACGATTTTCAAGCTCTTCTGCTTTTGTTGGACTGTCCGATGTCCAGACTTGACCCCTTTCGTTTGACATCGTGGACCGTTCGCAGTATTTCTTGTACCGACCGGTTGGTCCTATGGGCAAGGAAGGCCTGATCTCTAATCGTACTGAAGCAAGAGGAACGAGCCATGGGAAGCTGGAAGAAGACGAGCTGTGTTTTGTGTGGACAGAACTGCGGGCTGGAGGTGGAGATCGAGGGGAACCGCATCGTCAAGGTGCGGGGGGACAAGGCGAACCCGAGAAGCGAGGGGTACGTGTGCCGCAAGGGTATGAACGTGGCCTATTACCAGCATCACGCCCAGCGGCTTACCCACCCGCTCAAGCGCGTGGGCGACTCCTTTGATAAGATCTCCTGGGACCAGGCGCTCGATGAGATCGCCTCGAAGCTGAAAGGAATCGTGGACCGGCACGGGCCGCGTGCCTTTGCCTACATGGGCGGCGGGGGGCAGGGCTGCCACTTCGAGGCCGCCTTTGGGGTGGCTCTGCTGAGGGGCTTGGGCTCCCAGTACCATTACAACCCGATCGCCCAGGAGCTGACCGGCCTGTTCTGGGTGAACGGCCGAGGCCTCGGGAAACAGTATCTGAGCACCATTGCGGACGAGCACGAGACCGACCTGTTGCTCGCCATCGGGTGGAACGGCTGGACGAGCCATCAGATGGCGCAGGCCCGCCGGCACCTGAAGCGGATCTCGGACGACCCGGACAAGCTCCTCATCGTGATCGACCCCCGGAAGAGCGAGACGGCACAGAGGGCAAACATCCACCTTCCGATTCGTGTTGGAACGGATGCGCTGTTCACCCGCGCCATGATCGCCATCATCCTCGAGGAGGGTTGGGAGAACAAGGAGTACATCGCGAAACACGTAAGCGGTTTCAACGAGATCCGTTCCTGGTTCGCCGATTTCGACGCGAAGGCCGCGCTCGAGGTGTGCGCGCTCGACTATGAAGCGGTGCGCGACGTGGCCCGCCTGTTCGCCTCGAGGAAGTCCTCGATGCACAGTGATCTGGGCATCCTGATGAACCGGCACAGCACGGTCACCTCCTATCTGGAACTGGTCCTCATGGCCGTTTGTGGTCGAATCGGCGTCCCGGGCGGCAACATCATTCCGGGTACGGTCATGGCCATGGGGGGCCACTCGGATGAGCGCAACCCGAAGACCTGGCGCACCGTGGCCACGGACTTCCCCGCCATCATGGGATACTTCCCGCCGAACGTCATGCCCGAGGAAATCCTGTCGGGCAGCCCCGACCGGCTGCGGGCGGTCCTGGTCAGCGGGGCGAATCCCCTGCGCTCCTACGCGGACACCACGGCCTACGAGAAGGCCTTTGCCGAGTTGGACCTGGCCGTGACCTTCGAGGTCGCCATGTCCGAGACTGCGGCTCTGTCGCACTACGTCCTGCCCGTGAAATCCGGGTTCGAGAAATGCGACGGCACCTTCTTTCCGTGGACGTACCCGGGCGTCTACTTCCAGATGCGACGGCCCCTTATCGAGCCGGAAGGGGAGCCTCTGGAAGAGGGCGAGGTCTACACCGGCCTGGCCGAGCGGCTCGGCCTGCTGCCCGAGCTCCCTGACACCCTCGCGGAGGCGGCGAAGGGAGAGCGTTCCGAATTTCTCATGGCCCTGATGGGCTTCCTCCAGGAAAACCCGAAGGCCGTGCGGGTGACCCCCTTCATTCTGGCGAAGACGCTCGGACCGCAGCTGGGCTCGACCCACCTGGCAGCCCTCTGGGGATTGCTGCAGACCGCTCCGGCCGTGTTCCGGGAGAACGCGGCCCGTGCCGGATTCGACCCGGGGGCGAACATGGGGGAGGAGATCTTTCAGGCCATCCTGGATCACCCGGAGGGGCTCTGGGTCGGCAAGGTCGACCCTGCGGAAAACCTGAAATCCCTGAAGACCGAGGACGGCAAGGTGCAGGTGCACATCCCTGAGCTCGCCGACTGGGTCCAGAGCATCCGGCCCAACAGCGAGGCCGAAGCCCTGAAGCGTGACGGGGAGTACCCTCTCATCCTGATGGCGGGCCGCCACACGGACATGAATGCCAACACCTTGATGAGGGACCCGGCGTGGAACGAAGGGCGCCGGGCCTGCACGGTTGCCATGCATCCTGATGACGTGAAGGGGTTGGGTCTCAAGGACGGACAGACGGTTCGCGTCACCACCCAGGCAGGCTGGGAGGAGGTGGAACTGGAGGAGACGGATACGGCAATGGTGGGCCACGTGGTCATCCCCCATGGGTTCGGTCTGGACTACGAGGGGCAGGCCTATGGGGCCAACGTGAACCGTCTGGCCAAGAACACCCACCGGGACCGCCTGGCCGCCACGCCCCTGCATCGCTACATACCCTGCAGAGTGGAAGGTGTCTGATGGATGAGCTGACACGCACGGCGATCGAATTCCCGATGGGTCATGGGGCGTGCGCGGCAGGTATCGCTACCGTAGAGACCCTTGCAGGAGGGCCTCCGTCTACGGATCTTTCCTATGTGCTCCCCGGGGCGAAGGCGGCCATCAGTTTTGCGCTGCCCCTGGATCAGAGCACGATTCCTCCCTACTTGATGAAGAAGGACCGGCTTGCCCTGGAGAGGAACTACAATCACGCGGAGATCGCGGCGACGGGTCTGGGGGTGCATTTCGCCAACTACCTGACCAAGAGAGGCTTTCCGTCGGTCCATGTGGCTGCCGGGCAGGTCTACCGCGAGGATTCCCAGGAAGGCTCCACAGATGTGGACCAAGAGGCCTTCAAGGAATACATCCACGAAGAAGCCCCGACCATGGTCCCCGACATCGCACTCAAATACCTGGCCGTTGCCTCGGGGGTCGGCTCCCTCGGTCTTTCCGGAAACGTGCTGACTCGCAGAGAAGGCTCGGCGATCGTGCTGGGCGCTGTCGTCACCACGGCGGACCTCGAGCCCACGGACCCGATCCCGGATGAAGAGAACTACTGTGACGACTGTGGCCTGTGCGTGGCGTCGTGCGTTTCCGGCCTCATGGAACCGGAGGAGAAGACGATCATCCGCCTGGGAGGAGTGGAGCACAGACATGCGAAGAAACGAAACATCTCCCGTTGCCAGATGGTCTGTGGCGGGTTGACCGGTTTGCACCCGTCCGGCAAGTGGTCGACCTGGTCGCCGGGCCGATTCAGGATTCCGGAGAAGGACGACGACTTGATGCCCCTTCTGGCGCGCACCCTGGAGGCCTTCTACAAACGGCCCGACATGGAGGGCGGGGTGTACCATCACGTCCTCATCGGGAAGAAGTACTACATGTCCTGCTCGAACTGCCAGCTCGTCTGTTCCCCGGACAAGGAGGAGCGTTCGAGACGATACAAGATGCTCGTCAAGGGTGGGTGCGTCGTGCAGGACCCCGAGGACGGATCGATCGAGGCCCTGCCCGCCGACGAGGCTCGTGGGCGGGTCGCAGCGATGAGCTCCGAGGCAAGGGCGCTTTACGAGGATGGGTAGACAGCCGCATAGAAAAACAGTAGCTCTCCGGCGATGACCACCAAGGTCCGTATTCTGGGAGGCATCCGGCACGATCCCCTGTTCGGGATGAAGTCTTGCCAGGCGACTCAAGGTCCCCCAAGCCATTCGGTAGATCCTCAAGCTGTGAAAAGCGGTCCACAGGAACGTCCTGAGGCTGACTGCAGGTCGTACGGTCCTGCTTGATCCGTCCGGCCGCACCCCTTTGTATCCTCCCCCTTCGGGCATCGTCAGCCCGATTCTGCGGTGTTTCTGATAGGAAACTTTCGGGTTGGCAGCCCTGTGTTCGAGCCGGGAGGGACGAGAAGCATCCTCCGAAATGTCGGATAAAGATCCGAGATATCGGAGAGAGCCTTGTCGGCGATGCTGTAGGTCCCAAGCCATCGGCCGACAAAAGACCAACGTTTCCTGAGCGTTACGCTGCTTTCCGCTTTTCCCGCCCTTTGGCACGGATATTGAGAGTGCCTGTACGCAATTGAAAAAGAACAGAGGAAAATTGACGTGATCGTTTTGACGTTGCGCATGCGCGTGCATCCTGGAAATCGTGACAGACTGCTGCCAGTCGTACGACGCATGCTGGAGCCCAACAGAGTTGAGGACGGCTGCTTGAGCTATCACTTCTATCAGGACATCGAGGACGCAGATGCGTTCACCTTCGTCGAGGAGTGGGAATCGAGAGCAGATCTCGAGGCGCACATTCGCACCGAGAGCTTCAGGAAACTCTTGGCCGCGATGGATCTGCTGATTGAGCCTCCCAATCTCGCCATCCATACGGTGTCTCATACGGACGGAATCGATTTCATCGAGGCATTACTTCAGGACTGATCGGGTAGCGGGAGGATCGAACCAATGGAAAGAACCGTACAAGGGGGGGCACGCATGAAACGCAGAATCTGGGTGTTTGGGGCCATTTCTCTGGGCCTTTTCCTTTCCGCATTCCTTCGCGAAGCACAGGCATTCTGCATCGATGAACAGAAGACTCTCAGGGTGTCGGCAAAGCTTCAGACCCGGGCGACTTTTCGGCTGCAGGACCACGAGGGGTATACGTATGCGCGGGCGACCGCCGGCGATCTGGTCCAGTGGCGCAACCTGGCCCTGCTCGAGATCAATCATGATCTGCGCGAGCTTACGAATACGCTCGGCCTTCTGTGGCCCCTGAAGAAGCTCCAGATCGAGAGTCGCTATCATCTGGTAGGCCGGTTCATGTACGACGCCCTCTACAATGTCGGTTCCGACAAGTTCAAGTCCCTTCGGGAGCAGGACCCTGAAAACATCGACAGTTTCAAGCAGGCCTATGATCTGTGGGAATGCTATTTCGATTTCATCCGGGGGCCCTGGTTCCTTCGTGTCGGAAGGCAGAACATCGCCTGGGGAGAGACCGATATCTTTCGCCTTCTGGACGGGATCAACCCGCTGGACAACACCTTCGGGGGGCCCTTCGAGGACCTGGACGACCGGCGGATCCCCCTGTGGATGCTGCGGGCAACCCGCGACATGGGTTCGGTAGGTCCCTTGTCTTCCATCGTCCTCGAGGGCTTCTGGGTGCCCGGCCCCTGGGACGCACGGGTGGCTCCCTTTGCAGCGATCGGGACGCCCTATTTCGCCCCTCTTCCTGAGTTGTTCCATGCCGCGATTCGTGTCAACACCCCGGACAAGAAGTGGGCAAACAGCCGGTGGGGGGTGCGCCTTGCAGGGATGGCGGGGGCCAACCTGAACTGGTCGTTAGGCCATTACAAGAGCTTCCTGGATACGCCTGCATGGCGCTCGGCGGTCGACGAGAACAAGCTCCTGCAGGTTGGCGACAACAAACTGCTCACGAGCCTGGACGCGTTCCTCCTGGAAGGATCCTTTCCGAGCGTGCAGGTCACCGGAGCGAGCATGAGCTATTTTGAAGCGATGACAAACGTCGTCCTTCGGGGTGAGGTTGCCTGGTTCTGGGATGAGCCCGTATTCATCCCGGAGGTGAGCTTGTCGACCCTCGGGGGCCCTACCCTGGCGCTGTCGCCCCCTGTGCTCGATCTGGCTACCGGACTTCTGGGGGTGGATATCCGCGATCTGGGCCTGGACGGGTTGCCGCTGAACCCGCAGAGCGGCCAGATCCCGAAAAAGAACATCCTCCGGTTCATGGTCGGACTGGACAAGCAACTCTGGATCCGGCCCTTGAACAAGAAGAACATGTTCTTCTTGTCCGCGCAGTATTTCGGCCAGTGGGTACCCGACCACGAGGACGGGATGGCACAGCCGGTCCCGATCTACCCGAACGCGATCGTGTTTCCAGGTGTGAAGGCGTACGAGAACTCGGTTACCGCCATGCTGAGCACGACGTACATGAAGGGAAACCTCGCGCCGCAGTTGGCCCTGGCCTATGATCTGAGGGGGGCCTGGCTCGTGCAGCCCCAGGTGGGCTTCACCTACGAGCCCTTCCGGTTCATGATTCAGTACAGCGCCATCGCGGGCAACTTCACCAACTTCGGCATCTTGAGGGACCGCGATCAGATCAGCTTCATTCTGACTTATCTGCTGAGTTAACGAGGAACAACGAGGGGGATTGGGACTTCCCCGAACCATCTGTCAGGAGGAAATCATGAGGTTTGGAAAGCTCTTGAGTCTATGTCTGGTGTGTCTTGGGCTCACGGTGTCTCCAGGGTCTTCCGCTTCCGCCGATGTGCTGGCCGGCGAGGTGATCGACAAGACGAACTGGGAGAAGATCGAGGGGATGGTGCCGCAGCCGATTCTCAATTACGTCAAGAAGGGAGATCTTGCCATGCGGGTGGATGATCTGGCGTATGATCCCGCGGAGTTCATGACTTCCTATGACAAGGAGCACTTCGAGTCGAACAAGGGCAAGTATGCCTTGAACGAAGACGACCTCATCATAGAGGCCCAGAGCGGCAAGGCGCCTGATTTCATCGAAGGCGTTCCCTTTCCGGAGATCGACGTGGACGATCCGAAGGCCGCAGCCAAGCTCGTTCACAACCACTACTATCACGGCTTCACCCAGGGGAATGTGGTTTTCCCTTATCAGGTAGAATGGGTCGGACGCGGGGGGTTTGAGCGCGCCGTGGAGGGGCAAATGACGCAATTCCCCATGGATGGTTACCCCCCCCGCAAAGGATGCGTGAACAAGGAAAACATCGAGCGGTATTCGATCCTCCAGATCCTGGCTCCCTTCGATATTGCAGGCACGAACATTCTGCTCTGGCGTTATCGCGACGCGCGGTTCGACAGTACGTTCGGCTACATTCCCGCCATCCGGCGGGTCCGCCGAATGAGCCCGGCCAACCGTTCCGATGCATATATCGGAACGGACATGTGTGTGGATGATGCCTGGTGCTTCGATGGAAAGACAACCGCCTTCACCTGGAAGCTGCTGAGAAAGCAGGAGGGCCTGCTGCCTTACGGGTTCAAGGAGGTCCAGCCGTTCAGGAAGACAAGCAACGCGTGTGTGACGACAGAGCGAACGCCTTGCCTGGAGTTGAACTACGAGAGGAAAGACGCACAGACCGCCCCCTGGTTTCCGGCGGGCAACAAGCTGGTCTGGACGAAGCGGCCCGTCTACGTGGTGGAACTGAAGGCAAGGGACCCGTATTACAACTACGGAAAACAACGTCTCTGGATCGATGCGGGGAATCCCCTCGTCACTGTATTCAAGCTGATTTACGACCGCGCGGATGAATACTGGAAGAATGTCTGGTTGGTGTTTTCCGCGGTCGCTACCGATGATGATCGTGTTCGGATCCTGGCAACCCCTTACATGCTCAGTATCGATGACCGTGCGGACCATGCAACACTCCTCCAGGGCTTCTGCAAAAAGAACATACAGAGATATTATGATGCTTTGCAGAAGGAGAGAGACTACTCGCTGGCCGGATTTCAGCGGTTGTGCAAGTGAAGGTACGACCGCTCCCTTAACCGCTATTCGTCAGACTCGGGAGCACACATGGACAGGAAGACGGTTTTCGTCACGGGCGCTGCTTCGGGGATCGGCCTTGCTACGGCCGGGTATTTCGCCGCCAGAGGATGGTTTGTCGGCCTCTATGACATCCATGAAGAGGGGGTTCGAAAGCATCTGCAAACCCCGGAATTCCGTAATGCTTGTGGCGGAGTCTGCGATGTTACCCGTCGAGAGTCTATTTCAGCGGCACTCGAGGATTTCAGCGAACGGACAAAGGGACGCCTGGATGTTCTTGTCAACAACGCAGGCGTGCTTTGGGGCGGCGGGTTCGAGTCCGTCGATCCCGAACACCATCACGCGATGATTGACATCAACGCAAAGGGCCTCACAGATGTGGCGCAGCTCGCTTTCCCCCTGTTGAAGCAGACCGGGAACTCTGCGTTGGTGAACCTGTGTTCCGCAGGAAGCATCTACGGCGCCCCCTATGGGGCGGTCTACAGTGCCAGCAAATTCTATGTCCGCGGCTTGAGTGAAGCCCTGAACATCGAATGGGAGAGGTACGGGATACATGTCACCAGTGTCAAGCCGCCCTATGTACAGACGCCCATGCTGGACAAGATTCCGGACGAAATGAAGAGACGGTGGGAAGTGAAACTGGCTCCGGAAGACGTTGCCGAGGTGGTCTACCGGGCCGCCCACGGCAACCGGGTCTCTCACATCGTGACGGGCAAGGCAAGAACCCTGAGCCTGCTGGTCAATGTGCTGCCTGAGAGGGTTGGGAGGAGACTGGTGAAATACGTGTTCAATTTCTGACAAGGCTGCAAATCGAAAGGGTGGACTTCTTTTCCGAAATTAGTTTCTCGTAGCCCAACCGGCCACAAGGAGACCCCACATGATCAGGCTGAATTACTTTCTTCGCAGACACCCCAATCTGTCCCTTGAGGAGTTCCAGGAACACTGGCTAGAAGAGCATGCCGTGCTCCTCACGGGGCATGCGTCCGCCCTCCGGGTGCGCCGCTATGTGCAGGCCCACACGTTGCCGGATGATCCGTCCGGTGAAATGATGCGGCAGCTGTACGGAACCGAAGGAGAACCTTACGACGGGGTCGAGGAATTGTGGTGGAAGAGCCCGCAGGATCTCGCGGCAGCGCTGGAAACGCCCGAGGGACAGCGAGGGGCTGAAGAACTCCTCGAAGACGAGCGCCGCTTCGTGGACTTTTCCCGTTCCTGCCTTTGGTTCTGCGTGGATATGCCGCAGATCAATCCTGCCGGAGAGATCGTCGCAAAGGAAGGCACGACCCTCTTGAAGGGCTTCTACGTAATACATCTTCACCCGGATCTCCCTGTGGAGGATGCGGAATTCCACTGGCTCACGTGCCATGGTCCCCTTGCGCGGCAGTATGGCCAGTTTCTGCCCTATCAGCGCTACATACAGGTGCGTGCTGTTGAAGGGCCTGTGGCCGCGGCATGGAGAACCGCCCGCGGCGGCATGGAGGAATTTCCTCGTATGGGCAACGCGGAGATCTGGGCGGATCGCAGGGAACTGGCGTCGGTTGCAGGGCCCGAAGTGGAAGAGGCCTTCCAGGTACTGGTCGAGGACATCAGTTACTTCGCCGACGCCCGGCGTTCGACGGCATTCGTCGCAAAAGAACACGTCATCGTGGACAAGAAGATCATCGTTCCACCCCTGCCGAAACCTGTGTGCTAGCACGCAAGTCGCACGAAACTTCGTTGCGAGAGCGGTAGAAGTGCGGACGGTTCGGGCCGTGCTCTCGATGACAACGACCTACGAATGTGCCACACTGGATGGAGAATGACCGTGTGATTGCATTACGACAAAGACGGCTGATGCTCAGGGGCACGAGAGGTGCAGGGATATGGATGAAAACGTCAAGCACTTGCTCGATGAACGACTGCGTTTCGAGCAGCTGCTCTCCGACCTCTCTGCCAGATTTGTCAACATCCCACCGGATCGAGTCGATGCGGAGATCTCGAGCGGACTCGAACAGGTGGCCGTATTCCTCGATGCGGACCGAGCCGTTCTCTGGGAGAGATCGCCCGATGATGGGCGTTTCCATGCCACTCATTCCTGGTCCAGGCCCGAAGTCGAATCTTTTCCGGATTGGACGACGGAAGATGACTTTCCGTGGCTGATCGAACGCCTCCGTCACGGAGAGGCGGTGATCCTTGAGAGTCGGGAAGACCTCCCGGACGAGGCGAGGAGGGAAAGGCGCTGGGGAAAGAGAGCAGGCGTGAAGGCAAATATCAGCGTTCCGCTGTTGCTGGGCGGATCGCTGGTTGCCATCCTGGCGCTGAACATGCTTCGGAGTGAACGGAGCTGGCCTTCCGAGATGGGGCCGCGACTGCGCCTTCTTGGTGAGATCTTTGTCAACGCCAAAGAACGGAAGCAGGCAGAGGAGAAGCTCCGGGAGGCCTTCTCCGAGATCGAGCGGCTCAAGCAGCAGCTCGAGAGGGAGAACCTGTGTCTTCGAGAAGAGATCAGGCTCGAGCAGAAACACAGGGAGATTGTGGGCAAGAGCGATGCCATCCGGAATGTCCTGGCAAGAGTGGAACAAGTGGCCGGCACGGAATCCACGGTCCTTGTTTTCGGTGAAACGGGCACCGGCAAAGAGCTGGTCGCCCACGCGATCCACAGCATGAGCCCCCGCAGGCAAAGGAGCCTCGTGAAGGTGAATTGCGCGGCCCTGCCTTCGACCCTGATCGAAAGCGAGCTCTTCGGCCGGGAAAGAGGCGCGTTCACAGGGGCCATAACGAAACAGGTGGGACGTTTCGAAGTCGCAGACGGCTCGACGATCTTTCTGGACGAGATCGGCGAGCTGCAGCTGGATGTCCAGGCCAGACTGCTTCGGGTCCTGGAGGACGGAGAGTTCGAGCGACTCGGGAGCACCAGGACCATCAAGGTGGACGTTCGCGTAATCGCCGCCACGAACCGGGATCTGGCCGAGGCGATTCGAAACGGAAGGTTTCGGGAAGACCTCTATTATCGCCTCAATGTCTTCCGTATTTCCGTGCCGCCCCTTCGTGATCGCCGGGAAGACATCCCGAAACTCGTGTGGCATTTCGTAAATGGGTTCGAGGAGAAGATGGGGAAGACCATCGAGAGGATTCCGGAGAAGCATATGAAGGCCCTGGAGCGTTACGACTGGCCGGGGAACGTCCGGCAACTGAGGAACGTGGTGGAGCGAGCGATGATCCCGGCACAGGACTCCACCCTTCAGCTGGAGCTGGAGGAGGCCGAACGCCACGTAACGGACGAGGCAAGGACGCTCGAAGAGATCGAGAAGAGGCACATCATCGACGTGATGGAGGAGACCGGTTGGAGGGTGAGAGGGAAGGGGGGTGCGGCACAGATTCTGGGACTCAAGCCCACGACCCTGGACTCGAGGATGCAGAAGCTCGGCATCAAGCGGAAAACATGAAGACTTCGAGATGTCGAAGTGGCATCCGAAATTTCGAGGCCTGAGAAGGAGAATCAAGCGATGAAAGGACAGCTCGAAGGAAAGGTGGCCCTGGTTACCGGATCCGGCAACGGAATCGGCCGTGCAACGGCGCTGGCCTTCGCCAGGGAAGATGCAAAGGTCGTTGTTTCGGACATCGATGTTTTCGCCGGCGAGGAGACGGTAGAAATGATCCGGTCCTCCGGCTCAGAGGCCACCTTCGTGAAGACAGATGTCAGAGAAGATTCGGAGATCAGGGCACTCATCGAGGCTGCGGTAGAGGGCTACGGAGGGCTCGACTGTGCCGTGAATAACGCGGGCATCGGGGGGGACGTTGCTGCAATTGCCGAGAATCCCCTGGAGAACTGGGAACGGGTCATCCGGATCAATCTCACCGGGGTCTGGCTTTCCATGAAGTACGAAATCCAGCAGATGCTCAAACAGGGCGGCGGCGCCATCGTCAATCTTGCATCGATCGAGGGCCTGATCGCGTTCCCGGGCGTTTCGCCCTACGTGGCCTCCAAGCATGGGGTGAACGGAATCACGAAGGCGGCGGCTCTGGAGTACGCCCGGGCCAACGTTCGAGTCAATTCTGTCTGTCCGGGGCTCACTGACACCAAGATGGTCGAGCAAATCGAGGAGTCCGTACCCGAAGTCCCGACCATGGTTGCCATGTCCCCTGCCGGGCGGAAAGGGCGACCCGAGGAGATTGCAGAGGCCATCCTTTGGCTCTGTTCCGATGCGGCGTCCTTCGTTACGGGACACGCCATGACCGTGGATGGGGGATACGTGGTTCAATAACAGCGAGTGAAGGCCTGGCTGTTGAAGAAGACGCAGCTGGGAAGAAGATGATGAAGGACGGCAGAGATCGGTGCCTGTCCCCGTACTCCGATCGCGCCGACGAGGCTCGTGAGCGGGTCGCAGCGATGAGCTCCGAGGCCAGAGGTCTGTACGAGGAGGCGTAGACAGCCGCTTGTTTTCCGGCGCGGGCGCGGGCACGAAATTGTACAAGGTATCACTCCAGTCGGCCGCTACCGGGTCGAGCTCCGGGGCCGGGTTCCTCGCAATCGCGCTTTCCACGTTTACCTCCCCTGCTCTATCCACATGGAATGGCTCACCAGCCCGAACTCCTTGAGCGCCGAGGCCAGGCGCTGGCCCAGAGCGCTTGGCCGTGCCTCCGGTCCGGGAGACTCGAACAGGAGATGAATGCTCAAGTCCGTGTCCAGAGTCGCGTGGCGGTACACCCGGATCGACACCGGAATCCTGCTTCGATCCTGTTCGGACACGGATCTCGGGACCTTCTGCTCAATGCGTTCTCTTGGAGTTCCTGCAGACCGCAGGTTTATGGTCTCTATCCATTTCACGTTAGCGCCCCCCCGGTCCCGGCGCATGCCCGGTCTTCTTTCGGGGGAGGCACATAACCCGATTCGAGGCCCGGCTTGTTCGCACGGTCCGCCGGCCGCTGCGCCTCAATCAACTCCCTTGCCTGTACTGCCCGGTAAGGAGTGAAAGGCTTGTTGGCTATATGTACGGCTCCCGCGGGACAGAAACAGAGGCACCTCATGCATGTTTGGCACCGGTCAGACCATTCGGGGTGCTTGTTCACCGTAATATTGCCGACGGGGCAGAGACGAGAACAGAGACCGCAGTCTGTGCACCTGTCACGGTCTACCGCAATCCTCCTCCCCGGGGCCGTATTCACATTCTTCATCATGTAATCATTGCAGCACAACCGATAGAACAGATCGGATAGAATCTGAATCCTTCGCCATGCGGACCTTCCCTGGATCAGGTCAAGGGCATATGTGCGGGCCTGTTCCTTTCCCTCTTCTATTCTTGCCTCCTTCTCTCGCTCATTGATGTTCTTGGGGAACCAGTTGCTGGGCATAACAATCTCCTTTGCCCCTATGCAATGATATCCCTTTCTCTTCAACATCTTCTTCAAGGGACCCACAATGGCCCCGGAGAAAGATATCATGGTGTCAACCATGAAGACTTCTGTTCCATTGCATTTGGGGAGGGCCCTGAAGAAATCCCACAGAAAAGGGAATGTAGACTGAAAGGCAACAGGAAAGGCAAGCCCAATGGTTGTATCGGTTCTGATGGATGCAGGATCCGTCTTTTCTATTCTATGCATATTGACGGTGATTGCATTCTCTTCGAAAACCTGCGCCATTTGCCGTGTCACCAGGAGTGTATTGCCTGTACCTGAATAGTAGTACAGATCGATCCGATTCTTCTTCATTGTTCTCATTCCTTTTCAAACGAATGCGTACAAACGGTCCATGGCCGGCGTGGGCACGGATGCGGCTCGAGCCAATGTCCTGAATTCGTCCGCGAGCTGTTTCATCTCCTCCCGGGCGACATTCGCGTGTCCCGCCATTGTGATTTCAGCCTCCTTGCTGTTTACCATGAGCCTCATCAGGGAAACCACAATCGGCTCGGGCAACCACTCCACGATCTTGAGCTTAGAGGGCAGGATGGGGATATCGAGCGCCCGCAGAACCCGGAAGCCCTCCCGCATGGCCCTTACCATCAGGACCAGGGCATCGCGCCTGTGCGCCAGTCGGTGATTGTCGCCCCCTGCCATGTAAAGGGCGTTCGCCACCGGGCTCACCTTTACGACGTGGGTCTTGAGCCAGGCGTCCATGTTGCGGCTTGTTTCCACGGGAAACCCTGCGGCCTTGAAGGCACGGGCAATGTCTCTCAGCCGTGCCGTGGTCTTGCCGTCCAATTCCCCGAAGGTGGTGGCCTGGTTGCGGCCGGAGACAACGACGTAACGAACCACGTGCTCCTCCCGAACGCCTCCGGCACCTGGAAATCCCAGAAGGACGCGTTCACTTCCCAGTGCCCGGACCATCTCGTCCGGGCCGGAAGCGTTGTTGCACATGAACAGGACATTGGGCGTGTGTTGGTTTGCGGCCAAGATAGGCAGTATGGGTGATATCTGCGTCCTGCGCATGAGCACTACAACCAGATCATAGGCATCTTCCGGCCCAAGTCGCTCTACCGCGTGGATGGCGGTGGTGGTTCGTCGCCCGGTGAGCGCATCCTCCAACACGATGCCGTGCTCGAGGATCTCTGAGAGACGTCTTCCCCGGGCCAGGATCGTGACCTCTTGCCCGGACTCCTTCAGTCGCGCCGCATACAAACTGCCCAAAACGCCTGCCCCGTACACGAGAATCCTCATTTCCGGCTCCTTTCGTGGATCGTTAGGCCTGCGGTATTGCTTCATCTGTGCCAACGCGTAAATGTTTAATGATAACAGAAGGTTAAATGCTTGGCCCCTGAGCGAACCGCCCCAGAATTACCATTTATGGCAGTTCTTGATGCCTTATTTGACAATCGAGAGAAAGTATTGCTAAATAAGGCAAAACCGCACCCGCGCGCAAAGGAGGAGGGCACCCGTGAGCATTCATGACAGCGATTTCTTCCGGCAGGCGACCCTGCGGATATGCGGGCACCTGGAAATCGAAGTGGCCATGTCCGGGTGCCTCGAGGTGCTCGCGCGTGTCATGCCGGCGGAGATGATCTACCTGGAGCTTTACGAGTGGGACCTCGGGACCATGCGCGGCATCGCCAAGGCCACGTCCGAGGGGGGCACGAAGCTGGACGAGTTGGTGCCCATGCCGCCCGAAACGAAGACCGCCATGGAGGAGAGAATAAGAGAGTATGAAGAATCAGGGTGGCCGGAAGAGGTGGTCATCATCAATCGCCCCGAGGAACATCCGGTCAGCCGTGTCATGCTCGAGCATCTGGGCCGGCAGGGCTCTTCACACATGCTCATGCATCTGGTGATCGATGGCAGGGCGCTGGGCACCCTGGTCCTGCTCGCAAGCGGACGGGACAGGTACGCGAGTGAACACGCTCGCCTCTTGTCGCTCTTGAGGGAGCCCTTTGGC
>Ga0180434_10000511_pt1 | contig 57078 bp, 51 predicted proteins | sample SS_ome_7_FD_132453 | JGI IMG/M metagenome (GOLD analysis project Ga0180434, IMG submission 132453) | Hypersaline lake sediment archaeal communities from the Salton Sea, California, USA - SS_1_D_2 metaG | ecosystem: Environmental > Aquatic > Non-marine Saline and Alkaline > Hypersaline >...
GAACAACTAAAAATTTGCTGGGAAAACCTATAAAGGGCGGCAGCCCTACAAGTGAAAATGCGCCGATGGTAAAGGCTAAACAGGTAAGGGGCATCTTCTTACCCATTCCCTCCAGGGCCGAAATTTCCATTGAGCCGGCTCGGTAAATCATATACCCTGCTGTCAAAAACAGAAGTGCCTTACTTAGAGTATGACTTATCAACTGGAACAGACCGCCGGTTACTCCATAGGAAGTAGCTATGGCCAAAGCGAACAGGATTAAGCCTATTTGGCCTATGCTGGAATAGGCTAACATCCTTTTGAGGTTGTTTTGGCTAAAAGCGCACATCTCACCGACTAAGAGAGTTAAAATCCCCAAAAATGCCAGAAACGGCAAGAAGCTTTGAGCGCCGAATATAGTAAATATTACCCTGGCTACAGCATAAAGGCCCACCTCAATGGCTATGCCGGATAAAATCGCGCTTATAGATGATGGAGCCGATGAATGAGCATCGGGCAGCCAGGCATTCAAGGGGAATATCGCTGCCTCGACTCCCAACCCGGCAACAATTAAGACCATAGGAACAAAAACTGATATGGGGCTAACTGATCTTATGTTCTGGGCAATATCAGCCATATTAAGGGTGCCGAAAAGACCGTAAAGCAAGCCTATTCCTATAAGCAGAAGGCTTGAACCAACGGCACCTTGAATAAGGTACTTCACCGCTGATTCTATACTGGCTTTGTCTCTCAGATAAGCGACAAGGCTATAGGATGAAATACAAAGAATCTCAAAGAAGACAAAAAGATTAAATATATCCCCCGTAAGTACAACACCTGTAGCTCCGGTAAGAAGCAAAAGATAAAGCATATGATACTTCTCGGTAGCACCTTCTTTGATGTAATCCAATGCATAGACAGAAACCAAAAGACCTACGAAAGCAATGATAGCAGAAAACAGGGCGCCCGCGGGGCCGGCCACCAGATTAATGCCGAACGGAGGTTGCCAGCCGCCGATGGAGACAATTACAGGATTTTCCAATACTCTGGGAAGCAACAGAAGGGAAACAACAAGGTTGAAAGCAAGTGCTGCCGGTGGAATGTATTTAGCCCCGGCTTTCCAAAAAAGAGCAAACAAAGGAATGGCAAAAACCAAACCTAAAGGTACTGCAATAAGAAATACAGGGCTTACCATCTTTGCCCCTTCATTTTACGAAGGTTAAGTGTCCCGTAATGTTGATACAATCTAATAGCCAATGAAAGGGCCAACGCCAAGACTGCTACGCCAATTACAATAGCTGTCAGAACCAACGCCTGTGGCACCGGATCGACCATATGCTCGGTATCTATATCGGGCCCCGAAAAAATGGGGGCGGTTCCTTCGGTGATGTAACCAACGGAAATCAGAAACAGATTCACACCAGTATCCAAGATGCCCAAGCCAATGATAACCTTGATGAGATTATGCTTAGTCAAGATGACATATAGTCCGATGAATATAAGCCCGAAAGCCCCTATGTAATATGTGTAGTTATGCAAAAAACTCATCGTTAAGTCAACTTTCCTCAATTAGGTTGTCAATAATACTGGCTAATTCTGAACCGACCTTAAATCCGATAGCAATGTAAATAATGGGAATAATGCCGGCACTGAAGAGTGTGTTGGGTGTCCCCTTAGGCAAAAAGTTTAAGAGGAAATAGCCGCCAAATACTAAACCAAGCAGGCCTATCACTACAAAAATCAGCCCCCCTAAAGACTCTGCAAGATTAGATGCGACCCGGCTAATCCTTCTTTCCCGGCAGCCAAGATAATTTAAAAGGAAGCCGGAGGCGATGATCGCTCCTCCCTGAAAGCCTCCTCCGGGGGTGAGGTGTCCGTGGATAAAAATATAGATGCCGAAAATGAGAATAAGGGGAAACAAAATCCTGCATCCGGTATAGAGGACCAGGCTGGCCGGCTCTGTTTTTCTCATTTTTCCTCCTCCTCCGGCTGTTAGAACCGCACCTAATCCGGTAGCAGCAATAAATAACACCGTGACTTCCCCCAAGGTGTCAAAACCACGATAACTTACCACTACTGATGTAACTATGTTGGTAGCCCCCGTTTCGTCTCTACCTTCATCAACATAATGCTTACCTACTTCCGTCTCGTGCTCACCAAAACGAACCTCTTTCAGCGATAGCCGAATTCCCAGGGCTGCTATTACCAATAAAATTATGCTGACTATCTTTCTCATTCCTCGTACCTCTTTGTTCTCCTTATAGCAATAATAAAGATTGCCGCGGTCAATGCTGCGCCGATGGAAGCCTCAGCCATCGCTACATCGGGGGCCTGAAGAAAATAGAAAAGTATGGAAGCAATGAGACTTACCAATGCCGCGGCAATTACCGCGCTAATTAAGTCTCTAAAAATAGAGGCTGCAACGGCTCCTACAAGCATCAAAACTACTAAAAATGAAACAACAACAATCATTTCTTTTCCTTATATCCTTCAAACTCCCCGGCCTTATCCACAATGCTTTTATCACACAAAGAAACACCGCTTTTACGGGACGCCCGTCCTAAGGCGTGGTTAGATATAGGATTAGTGATAAGGATAAACAGGGCAATAACTAACGTCTTCGGCAACCAGCCCGGCTGGGTTATCCCGACACCAATGATGGTCAAGAAAGCACCCAACGTTGTACACTTTGTTCCTGCTTGGAGGCGATTGTACACATCAGGGAGCCTGAATACACCCAGACCTCCTAAAAAGAGGAATATTGTCCCAATAGCCGTAATGATAGTACCAAGAACCTGCACTCAAATTCCTTTTTCTAAAAATCTGGCAATAGCCACTAAACCGATAAAAGTTAAGACCGCATAAACCAAAGCGACATCCAAATAAACGTATCTTTTAAAAATAAAGGCTAAAAGGACAAGCAAAGCGGTGGTAATCGTAGCTATGGTATCCATCGCTACCGCCCGGTCCGGGGTGGTGGGGCCTTTGAGCATACGTAGGAGGCACAAAGAAATTGCCAGCCCTATGATCGTAAGAAAGATAATTTCACTCATATTAAAACGCTCATATCCATTAGCTTATTTGTCTATACAAATAAAGCGATATATATACCCAAAAAATTTATTCCCTTTTAATTATTTCCACAATTTTTCTTACTCGCACATCAATCACCCTGTAGCATGTTTTTGTTCCTTCTCTTCTGCCTTTAATGATATCTGCATTTTTCAATATCCTGAGATGCTGGGAAATGGTGGACTGAGGCAGTCCCAATACCTTCTGTATCTGGGCAACATTGCATTCGTTCTTGAGCAGACCGACCACCATCTTTAACCTTGCAGGATGGGCGAGTGCCTTGAACGTCTCGCTAACTTCTTCGTATCTCACTATCATGACCGGCTCCCGCTTTTCCGTTTTCGGCGACAAATTTCGCTCATCATGTAATCCACATTTTTCATAAGGAAACGTATGCCTCCCTTTATCCGAATATCACCCTCAAGTACTTCTCGAATCTTTCTCCAATAACCTTCGTAGTGTCATCAACAGCTTCGGTTTTTACATTTATCCAGTGAATAAGGAGTTCATCACCGATAATATCCAATGTAAACGTGCCCGGAGTTAGAGTAATGGAATTAGCTAAAATTAACTTCGCGATATCGGATTTGAGGGATGTTTTTATAACCACAATTCCTGGCTTTATAGGCATACGGGGATGAAGAACGCGGTAGGCAACGTCAAGGTTGGCCCTTATTACCTCCCAGAAAAGCACGATTATATACACGAGCAAATACAAAATTCTCTTTATGCCTATTGGTGGCAAACCAAGTTTTGAGTAAATACGAGCCCCGAAAAAAGAAACAATCAGACAAACCACACCCCCGGCGATCAGCTCCGTCAGGTCTAATTTTGAGCTCAAAGCCAGCCACAAAACAAAGGTGACCCCAAAAAGCCAAGTAAAACCTTTTGCCTTTTCGGATGTTGGATAAACAATCCGCTGCATTTATAAATCTAAATCTTTGCCTATATGTTTGTGAACACTTTCACAAGAAATGGCATTCTTAACTTTATCGTTGGTTTTGTCAACATATTTTTTGAGTTTTTTTGAATATTTGAATATTTGAATATTTGAATATTCTTGACAGATGAAACAATCGTCCTAAACTCTTTTTTACATGAACGTAGGCCGAAGCGATAAATAGGGTGCTTTATGAAGTATCACAAAATTCCAGATGAAACTGTTCGACGACTGCCGTTTTACCTCCGAGGCCTGCTACCTTTGTCAGAACAAGGACGCAAGAATATATCCAGCCATGACTTGTCTGATTTTCTTGGATTTAACCACTGGCAGATAAGGAAGGACTTTTCTTATTTTGGCAGTTTTGGCACACCCGGTATGGGCTATAACATCGAAAAGCTCATAAGTCAAATTAGAAAAATTCTCAAACTCAATGTGGTTCGTAAGGCAGCTTTGGTTGGAGTGGGTAACTTGGGCTTGGCTGTTTTAAGATATCCGGGATTTCGAGTATATGGGTTCGAGATCGCTGCTGCCTTCGATAACGATCTTAGAAAAATCGGTCGCAAAATAGGGGATATCACAGTTGAAGATGTTTCAAACCTCCAGGCGTTGCAGAAAAGAAAAATCGACTTCGGGATCATCACTGTTCCTTGCGAAGCTGCTCAGCAGACATTTGATGCCCTCGTTAGGGCGGGGATAAAGGGTATCCTGAGTTTTTCGCCGTGCCAAAAAACAGGCCCTGAAAAAGTCAAAGTAATAACCATTGATATTGCAATGGACCTTGTTCGTCTGCCATACTATACGCCCGCAAGTCGAGCTTCCAAAAGGTAAGTTAATTTTATTGTATCTACGATTTCGAGGCCGTGCAGTGCAATTATTAGTAAGCAGTTAAACCTTCGTTCTTTAACAAATTAGTGTTGAATATTTCGTTGGTTATATCGCAATAAACTTATGATTCACTCACAAGTTTTGTTCGAAGGCTTTTGAAATTAATCGTTTTTGGCATGAGATTTTCCTGGCGCGGCCTCGGGCTTCGCCCTTGGCCGCAACCAAAAGATATAAGGTCGGCTCTTGCTAATCCGGCGAATTGTTTTTCGCCTTCGCCTTTCTTTTCACCGCCTCAGTTTATTGCGAAGGCGGCGAAAAGGTGGTATTGGCTGCAAACAAACAACTACAAGTAGAAACGGAAAAATTAATGCAGATAGAAGAAAATTTGTTGAAATTGAAGACGCCCTTGCTTATATAGAGCAGCAGATTGCACACATAATCGATTTTATTGCCGAAGGTACTATTGTTAAAGAAGCGGCCAAGAAGAAGATACAAAAACGAGAAAAACAAGCTGAAAAACTAAAAACAGAAAGAAAAACTTCAGGCCCAAGAATTACTGCTCAGTAATGAAGTAGATTCTTTATCAATGCTGGAAGAAACTCGGACATGGTGGCGGGAACGAACTGATGAGCTTAAACCATTAGGAAAAAGGGCAGTTGTAGAGATATTAGTAGATAAAATTACCGTTTGGCCTTGGTGGGAGGAAGCAGTAGATGAAGATGAATCTGAAGAACCGGCATTGGTAGATGTAGAAATCAAAGGACATATACCAGCTTCTATAGGCAATACCAGTAAGGTCCAGGGCAAGCGGGCATAGAAGTTTTCGCTAAAACCATGATGTCATTGAGAACGGTCGGAATCCATCCTGGTAACAAGTTCCGGGGAATTCTGCTATGAAAATAAATTCAATCAGTCGTCGTAATTTCCTGCAAGCCGCCGGATTTGCCGCCGGAGCGATTTTTGTGCCGCACTCCCTGCCTGAATCCCGGGCTAATACCGCCGGCAGCAATATTGATTTGCCCAATATTGTCTACATCCTGGCCGATGACATGGGATACGGCGACCTTGCCTGCCAGAATCCTCAGTCGAAGATTCCAACGCCTAATTTGGATAAGCTTGCATCCGAGGGTATCCGCTTGTCAGACGCTCATTCGCCGTCGGCCGTATGCACTCCTACTCGGTATGCGATTCTCACTGGTCAATACTGCTGGAGGACAAGGCTCAAGAGATCGGTTTTATGGCCCTGGGATAAGCCGTTGATTGAAGCCGGCCGGCTTACCGTGGGCAAACTCCTCAAAGCTCATGGCTATGACACGGCCTGTATAGGCAAATGGCACCTGGGCTGGGACTGGCCGACCACCGACGGCAGAGAGCCCTTCGGCATGGGTAAAACCAATGTGAAAAACAGCGGCTCAAACGTGGATTTCACGAAACCTATCGCCAACGGTCCGACTACACGAGGATTCGACTACTATTTCGGAACGGCCGTTCCCAACTTCCCGCCTTACTGCTTCATCGAAAACGAAAGGACAGTTGGCATACCAACGGGACACAAACCTGATAAAATGTTCGGCGCTGCCGGACCGATACTGGATGGCTGGAAGCTCGAAGAGATTCTTCCGGGACTCGAAAGAAAAGCTGTCGAATACATAGATGCCAAAAGCGGACGCCTGAATTATGACGCCTTCAGGCAGACTCCCGGTAATCCGTTCTTTCTTTACGTACCTCTGACCGCCCCGCACACTCCTATTGCCCCTGCTCCGCAATTCAGAGGAAGGAGCAAGGCCGGCGCCTATGGTGATTTTGTCTGTCAGGTTGACCATGTTGTCGGCCGGATAATGGACGCTCTGCAACGTAACAGCTTTACCGGCAACACCCTGGTAATCTTTACAAGTGACAACGGCTCGCCCGGCCGGGATGGCACGAATATGAGCGGTAAGACAAACAGCGTGCGGCGTTTCGAACACAATCCCAGCTACATCTACAGGGGAATCAAGGCCGACGCATGGGATGGAGGACATCGAGTGCCGTTCATAGCCCGCTGGCCCGGGCATATAAAGCCCGGTTCGGTGAGCGATGAAACGATCTGCCACGTCGATCTTCTGGCGACGTGCGCAGCGCTGCTTCGGTATAAGCTGCCGGCTAATGCGGGAGAGGACAGCTATGATATTTTGCCTGCTCTGACCGGACAAAAGCTCGACAATCCGATACGCCAGGCGACCGTTCATCATTCGATTAATGGCATGTTTGCAATAAGAGAAGGCAAGTGGAAGCTGATTCTTGGCCGGGGCTCAGGGGGCTGGAGCGGCCGAGGTCGGCCCGAAGATCCTCCGGTACAACTATACGATATGAGTACGGACGCTTCGGAGAGAACGAACCTGTGCAACGAACATCCCGATATAGTGGAAAGGTTGACCAAATTGCTGCAGAAGTACAAAACACAGGGATACAGCAGGCCAATGACTTGAGGCATTATGCGAAGGATAGTACCATGCGTAACAGTTTTGTAATATTGTGTGCTTGCCTAACAGTATTCCCGGCAAAATTAGTGCACGCCGGCATGACAGTCAAGCCAGGCCCGTCGATAATCCCGTGCTTCGATATTTACGAAATCACCGTAGAACCGGACTCAATACATGAAGGTAATCCTTTTACCAATGTCCGAGTCGGTGCTACTTTCACGCCTCAGGGCGGCTCGCCGGTAGAGGTTGATGGTTTCTGTGACGACCAAAAGGGACGCTGTTTTCGTGTCCGATTCTGCCCGTCACTTGCTGATACTGAGTATAAATTTTCGCTGACAACAAACATTGAAACAGATAAGAAATACACAGGCTCTTTTCGAACGACCAGGCCCGAAGGTATGCAGCCTGTAATTGTGAATCCCGAAAATCCGAAACACTTCCGGTTCGCGTTATCCCGGCGACCTTTCTATCACATGGGCCTGACCGCCTATCATCTCCTGGATCCATCGAATGGCGATAGACAGATTGAAGAGCTGCTGGACTATTGTGTTCGGCACGGTTTCAACAAGGTTCGCTTTCTTTTGACGGGTTATCCGAGAGATAACGACACTCGCAGCAAGAGTGAGTATAAGTTCCAGGGCGATCCGTGGAAGCTTCCGAATTACGGCGCACCTGTCGGCGAGGTGAATCCTCTGCCGGCCTGGCTGGGCGAGCCCCATCGATATGATTTTACACGGTTCAACATCGCCTACTGGCAGAAGTTAGACCGTGCAGTGCAGGCCATGAGACAGCGCCGAATCGTCGCCACGTGCATCATTACTATCGAGAAGCAGAACCTGCCGCGAGAATATGGCGTGTTGACCGGACATGAGAAGCGGCTCTACCGTTATGCCGTCGCCCGGCTGGCAGCGTTCTCGAATGTCTGGTGGGACTTGGGTAATGAACACAATGAATATCGCAAGCCGGACTGGGCTGAAAAAATGGGAGACCTTGTCAGGCAATGGGATCCTTACGACCGGCCCTGTTCCGCTCATGGATACGCCGATTGGAATTACGGCGGTCAGTCATGGGCGGACTATATAATTACACAACAGTACGGCGACTGTTCCGAGGTCAACGAGTGGGTCCTGAAGTATCGTCAAATACCCAAGCCCTATGTGAATGAGGAATATGGTTACGAGGGAGCGCTGGACAAGCCGAGTCACGGCCAGAACGCCGACTGGGTCAGAAAATGCCACTGGTCGATTGCAACGGCCGGCGGGTACGCCACCTACGGCGATTGGAGCCCCGGAACCGCTTTTTATACGGGTCATATCGGCCAAGGCAAAGCCCCCGCTCAATTGCGTCATCTGCGCGAAACATTCGAGTCGATTCCGTATGCGACGATGGAGCCACATAACGAGCTTGTCGGAACAGGTGCATTCTGTCTCGCCGCCGAAGAAGATATCTACCTCGTATATTTAGCCGACGTTAGTGAAACGGTCTTAAATGTCAAGTTGGCCGGACAAAGCTGTACGGTTACGTGGATCGATCCGAGAACAGGCAAACACACGAGTTCCGCCGATAAGGCGAAAGACAAAATCACCCTGCACGCACCTTCACCAGGTGACTGGGCGGTTATAATTAAGTCGAACTGACCGAATTCACTAACCCGAAAGAGTTTATATTGATTTATGCCTTAGAAAATGCTACAATACTCGAGAAGTCCTGGAAGTCTATATTACTTCAACAGGAAAATAGAATTGAGGAATGGAGAGGTGAGCTATGTGAGATTATTCTCAAGCAAATATACTCCGGCCAAGTGTAAAAAAATATTTTTTTCCGGCGATATGGCCCCGGCACCCTCTATGAAAAGACATACATGCGGCAGACAATAACGGTTTATTAGCAATTTTTTTAAACCTTTCCCGGTTGTTTTCACAGCAGTTCGGCGCCAATTTATTTTGCTCCGATACGCTTGTATAATTGTCGCCGAAACCAAAAGCTTGCCTGTCCGTTTTCCTCTAAATCTTTTTTTGGCAAGTATTTACGATACGACAAGATACGTCTGGGATAAAAATAGAAAGAAAAATAAAAAAACAAAATTGAGCAAGGCGTCGCCGTAATGCGGCAACTCCAAAATTTTTATGTCCTATAATAAATATTTCATATAGAGCAGAATTTTACAGGCAGTGATTGTTTGGCATAATTATGGAAAAAACGTTACATTTATCCTCAGTAGTGGCACTTACTTATAGTTTTTTATGCGATAGTGTTAACAGAGGCCCAGTATGGATCAGAAGTTGGACCAGATAGAACTGATCAGACGGGCTCGGTGCGGCGATAGGCAATGCCTGGGTCAGTTGGCCACGCAGGCGAGAACACGCCTGTACACGTACGTTTACCGTCTGACTCAGCAGGATGATTTGGCACAGGAAATTGTACAGGAAAGCTTGTTGGAGATGTGTAAGGTGATAGGCAAGTTGAAAAAAGCAGATCGGTTTTGGCCCTGGCTGTACGGCATAGCCGTTAATAAGCTCCGGCGTTATTATAGAACCGAGCAGACACAACGAAGGGTGGCGATTTCCAGTATGAAAAAGAAAAACACAATGAAAGACCGGCAGGATGGGCTGGAGAATCTCGTCAGCGAAGAGTTAAAGCATATAGTCTCGGGGGCAATGAAAAAGCTAAGGACACGTCATAAGGCCGTGCTGGTAATGCGCTGCTACGATGAGATGCCCTACTCGGACATTGCCGAGTCGATGGGATGCAGCGAATTTAGTACGCGAATGCTTTTTCTGCGTGCGAAAAGGGCCTTGCAGCGTGAGCTTTCGCGTAACGGCTTCGGCAAGGGCTCTCTGCTGGCCGCCCTGGTGCTGTTCGGCAAGATGACAGCCCCAAGCGAGGCCGCTGCGGCACAAGTTTCAGTCACGGCTGCCGCGACAAAGGTGGGTTTAGCGGCGGGAATCGTAGGTATGGCAACTTCAAAGACGGCGATTGTTTCACTCACCGCGGCCGGCGCATTAACCGCCGGAACGGTGGTTATGAAACCAGGGCCCTGGAATCAAGGCGCCGAAAGCCCGCACCCATCGCTGACCAGCACACAGAATATCGGCCAGGCGGGTCAGAGCGGCAATACCAGCCGGGAGTTCTGGTACCATTTCCCACAAAGTACAGCAGATCCCATGATGCTAATGGCAAAGTCCGGTACGGTCGGCGACAAATCGTACTGGCAGATATTGCAGGACGAACGAGCGAATTACTACTACAATAATAATCGACTTTACATTAACAACTACCGGATGTGGTCCCGCGACCTTAGCGTGCAAAAGCTCCCGACGGACGATCCCGAAATGACCGAGTTTATCTGCCGTGTCGAGGGAAGCAAAAATAACATTAAGCATATAACGCCCAGAGGCAAAGGCCTGCTGGTTGTCGCCGCCCGGGGCCAAAAAAATGCCGACAATGAGCTTTGGGTTACCCGTCATTCCAACGTCCTTGAAGAAGACTACTTCCAGTCGAGCTGGCCGGCCACGGCAAAAACCTTTGACAACCGCGACCAGATGCACAAACGAGGCTGGACGTACTTCCGAGTTACGGGGCAGGTAAACGGAAAGAATGTTTCGGGCACCGGAAGAATACCGTTCGTAAGTCTAACCAGCGAACGATACGGCCCCTGGCTCAAACTGCGTGTGGGATCTCTGAATATAGTCGATACATACAATGAAGCTTACGTAAGTCGGCCGTCTTCTACCGAGGCGAAAACATACAAGGGCGGCAGCTTCTTCAAGGGGCTTTGCAGGCCCTGGATGGGATTGCATACAATCGATACAGTGCGTCGCGATGCCGCCGAACAGCGTATCTGGTTCGAGACAAGGTATATACAGGACAGCCAGTTCGCCGAGGTGGAGCTTAACCATGAAAACACCAAAATCGTATATAAGATCGATCTGGAAACAGACGTCATTGACGAAATCACCTTCTCGACCGAGCAAGGCGAGACAGGAAATCTGAAGTTTTCATATCTTCAATCTATCGATGGGGTTAGTGCGGAATTTGTATCTCCGGGCAGACCACCGAATCCGACAGCTCCACAGAGCGGCCCGGGGCTTATATGGCTTGCTCAGTTAGTGGAGGGTTCACTTAAATAGACCGTCGGGAATGTACCCGCGGAGCCTTCGCCGAGGATTGGAGCCGGTAATGTGAGCTCCAGTTGGATTTGGAAAAAAGTAGTTGAGAATATTTGTGGGAAATACAAAAGGGACAAAATAAATGAGACTGCCGGGAACAAGTTGGTTTTGGACTACCGCCATTATTCTGGTTAGTACGGTAGTATGCCTGACGCCCGGTCAGTCACGGGCCGACTGGACTTACGAATACCAGGACGATTTCAGCAGAGATAATGCAGAAAGCGAGAGCTACCTCCACTCCATTTTCTGGCCGCAGGGAGCCTTTCCTCCACGGCAGGCATATCTCTACTATCGCGATGCAGGATCACAGAGCGAATTGGGATTCGGAGACTACAATGACGATCCGGCCTATCTGGGCTATTGCTTCCCGGTCGACGGAGAAAAATCGCTGGGAGCTATTGAAGGAAGCATTCATGTTGACGTGCGCTTACCGTACGGCAACAATATCGCATCATCGGGCTATTTGCGTTATTCGTTCTCACCCGACGGCATCAACTGGTCGTCCTCACAGGAACTGGATCCGGGAAGTCGCGATATCTATATAGATTCGGTCCGGGGCAGTTGTTATATCATTTTCTTCGGCACAGGCGTTCTTATAGATAATCTTGAGGTAAACTTGTACTCGCCTTCTGCCACGATTCTTGTGCCGGAGGACTTTAATACGATCCAGGAAGCAATCGATAATGCAAGTGACGGCGATATTATTGAGGTCGGCCCGGACACCTACAGCGGCGAAGGTAATCGGGACATCGATTTTAGAGGCAAAGCTATCACCGTTCGCAGCTCGAATGGGCCTTACGATACGATTATCGATTGCTCGGGTTCCGAAGGTCACAGAGGATTTTACTTCCGACGCAACGAAGGATCGGACTCCGTTCTGCGAGGCTTCACAATCACAGGGGCGACCGTCCCGGGCTCGGATGCTATCGGGGGCGGAATATTGTGCGAGTTCAGCAGCCCAAGCATTGTTGATTGTATTATCAAAGAATGCGCCACAGAACTTGGCGGCGGGATTGGCGTTGACAGCGGTTCACCGACCATCATCGATTGTGTAATCGAAGATTGCCGCGCCGGAGGCGCCGGACCGGCCGAATCCGGCGGACGCGGAGCCGGCATCGCACTGATAAGAGGCTCCGACGCCACGGTCCTGCACAGCCATATAAAAGATAACTCCAGCTATTATAATAGTCTCGGGGCAGGGATATACTGTTGGCGAAGCAGTGCTTTCTTTGCCAATTGCTATATTTCCGGCAACTCGGCACAGGGAAATGTTCAGGGCGGCGGCGCCTATTGCGGCGGCTCTTCCGCACGCATCGAATTCGAGAATTGCGTCATTTCAGACAATACCGCCGAGATCGGCGGCGGGATATGCGCCGGCTCCCCGGGCGACGGCGCCAACGAGCGTGTAATAATAACTAATTGCACAATTGCTCACAACAGCCTCTCCGCCGAATCGTCGGCCTCATCGACGGGCGGAGGAATTCACTCGGTTAGCAGCAATATCTCAATCAGAAACAGTATCGTGTGGAATAACGACGGCGTACCACTCATGCTGGTTAATCCTGCATCGGGCAGCCCGGTTCTCTATTCATGTATCGAAGGCGGTTATTCCGGCCAGGGCAACATCGAGAGCGATCCTTTATTCGCATCATCGAGCGGCGGCGATTATCACCTGCGGTCCGTCTTCGGCCGCTACGAGTCCTGGAGCGACAGATGGGTAACAGACGGCGAATATGAATATAGTCCCTGTATCGATGCCGGCGATCCCCAGGACCCGATCGGCGCCGAGCCTCTTACAAACGGCAAGCGTATCAACATGGGCGCATACGGCGGGACCGCCGAGGCAAGCAAAGGCGCAGAGGCCTGGATCTTCCACGTCGATAAATACAACGGCAGCGACTACAACTCGGGCCTGAGCAAATCCGACGCATTCGCCACGATTCAAAGGGCCGTGGACCAGGCAACCTACAACGGCGATACGGTCATGGTCTGGCCCGGCGTTTATCGGGAAGAAGTTGTTTTAAGAAACAAGGCAATCACTCTCCAGAGCGCCGACGATGCGGCAGTAGTGACCGCCCCCAGCGGCTACGCCTTTTCGTTTTATTCAGCAGAAAGCTCGAATTGTGTCTTGCGCAATTTCGTAATTACCGGCTGCGACAGATCAGATGGAGGAGCTATCTTTCTCGACGGCGCCTCGCCAACGCTTACCAATTTGACGATAACCGATAACCGTCACGGTATAAGTGCTTACGGCGGCGGCAGCCCCGACATCGTCAACTGCATCCTTTGGAATAACACGGATGGTGACTTATACCGGTGCCGCTCTCGATACAGTTGCATAGAACAACTGAGTAGTTCCAATCGAAGCAATGGAAATATCGATACGAATCCCTTATTTGCAAATTCCAGCGGCGACTACCATCTCATGAGCAGGTACGGAAGATATTCGCCAAACGATGATGCATGGGCAACCGACTCGGTCACAAGCCCCTGTATCGACGCCGGCGACCCCGGCATGGATCCCGGGCGTGAACAAATGCCTCACGGGGGAAGAATGAACATGGGTGCGTACGGCGGAACACCGTTCTCAAGCCTTAGCGGCCAGCCTTCATGGGGCGAGGTTAGCAGCAGCCGGTTGAACATTACGGATCAGGCAAACCTGGCCGAAAGCCGGCTTCAAAATGCCCAGTGAAACGAGCTGTTGTTTATAGATACACGACTAATCGCACCGGTAGAGTCTCCTGCCTTTACCGGTTTTTTTATCCCGCACGGCAAATATAACTCGGCCCTCTTATTCAAAGCATAGCCCGGCCCAACGATACCCTAATCGCTGACAGAGTGTATTTGACTTCGCCGGCATTTCAGGTATTCTGGAGGTTGTTTGATCTTGTGAGCTTGAAGATTGCTACAAGAGTCTCGTTAGCGAAGTAAACTTTTATCATAGGAGAAACCATGAGCTCGCCACACATGTCTCGCCGTACCTTTATGAAATCCATTAGTCTGGCCGCCGCTGCGGCAATGGTTCCGGTTAAGCTCGGGGCTGCCGACGCTAAACGTCCCAACATCGTGGTCATCTACGCCGACGATCTTGGCTATGGCGACGTCAGTTGCTACGGCGCAACGAAAGTTAAAACGCCGAACATCGACAGTCTCGCCGCCCGGGGATTGCGATTCACGAATGCCCATTCACCCTCGGCGACCTGCACGCCTTCACGTTATGCCATGCTGACCGGCGAATACGCCTGGCGCAGGAAAGGCACGGGCATCGCGAGGGGCGATGCCCGAATGATAATCCAGCCCGGGCGGACGACGCTGCCGCTAATTATGCAAATGGCCGGCTATAAAACCGGCGTCGTTGGCAAATGGCACCTGGGGTTGGGAGCGCAAGGCCGTGAGCTCGACTGGAACGTCGATATTAAGCCCGGCCCGCTCGATATCGGATTCGATTACTGTTTCCTTATTCCCGCCACCGGCGACCGGGTGCCGTGCGTGTACCTGGAAAACCGCCGTGTAGTCGGGCTGGATCCGGCCGATCCCATCCGGGTCAGCTTCGGCAAGCCGACAGGCGACGAACCGACGGGCAAAGACCATCCGGAACTGCTCAAGATGCACCCCAGCCACGGGCACAACCAGACAATTGTAAACGGCATCAGCCGTATCGGCTATATGAGCGGCGGACAAAAAGCCCGCTGGGTGGATGAGGACATGGCCGATACCATCACCGGCAAGGCCAAAACCTTTATCGAGAAACACAAGGACCGGCCGTTCTTTCTCTACTTCTCGACACACGATATCCACGTTCCGCGAGTGCCTCACCCACGGTTCGCCGGCAAGAGCGGCCTGGGCCCGCGCGGAGATGCGATTGTGCAGTTCGACTTCTGCACCGGCGAAATTTTAAAGACCCTCGACCGTTTGAACCTTGCTGAGAACACACTGGTGATTTTTACCAGCGACAACGGACCCGTGGTGGATGATGGTTACAAGGATCAGGCGGTGGAAAAACTCAACGGGCATAAACCGTCCGGCCCTCTTCGCGGCGGTAAGTACAGCGCTTTCGACGCCGGTACGCGCGTACCGTTCATTGTGCGCTGGCCCGGGCGGGTGAAAGAAGGCCTCTCCGATGCGCTGGTTTGTCAGATCGATTTAATGGCATCCTTTGCTGCACTAACCGGCCGGAAACTCGCCCCGGACGACGCGCCGGACAGCTTTGACATTCTTGCGGCACTGCTCGGAAAATCGCCGACCGGCCGTGACCATTTGGTAGAGCATGCCCGCGTTCTTTCCCTGATAAGGGGCCAGTGGAAATATATCGAGCCGGGCAAGGGGCCGAAGATAAACAAGAATACCAACACCGAACTCGGCCTGGACCGGCACCCACAACTTTATAATCTCCAGAATGATCTCGGAGAAAAACATAATGTCGCATCAGAGCATCCGGAGATCGTCAAAGAACTTGCCGGACTGCTCAAGAAAATCAGAAACGATGGGCGTTCTCGGCCGTACCGGTAATCTCAAACCGGCGGGAACTTCAACGACCGGACCGGTCTGACTATCCTGCGGGCGGGAAACTGAAAGAGAAGATCCGGGAAAACCATGAGCGGCTCTCATGTGCCGGGTGACCTGGAGTTGAAATTATTCAAAGGGAGTTTCGTATGAATGAAAATAATGAAAACGAATCGGAATTCCAGCGGGATCAATCAAGGCCTGAATCCAAGTTAGACAAGGAGCAATACGAGATGCTGCTGCGCTGCTCCGAGAAAAAGGACACGATGGGATGGAACGAATGGCGCAAACAGAACGGCCGAAAGAATATTCTTCTTAACGGCGCAAAACTTAAGGGCGTGCATCTCGAAGGCGCCAACCTCAAGGCAGCACATCTCAAAGGAGCGGACCTCAGCGACGCTTATTTGAAAGGAGTTGACCTTAGCACGGCGCATCTGGAAGGTACGCACCTGCGTCGCGCGCATTTGGAAGGCAGCTACCTCTATCACGCTCATCTGGAAGGTGCGTACTTATATGACGCCCATTTGGAAGGCGCAGACCTGAGCAATTGCCATCTTGAAAACGCCGCACTCGGGCAGTGCTATCTCGAAGATGCAAACCTCAGCAGCGCATATATGGCCGGCGCGAATTTCCAGCGAGCCCGTCTGAACCATGCGAACCTTTGCTATACTCACCTGGAAGATTCGAATCTCAAGTATGCGCACCTCGAACGTGCATTTATTGTCAAGTCGCATCTGGAAAATGCGAACTTCGAACAGGCCATTGTTGACAGCTCAACGCTGCTTTGGAATTGCCACGTGGACCGCGATACAAATTTTAGCGGAGTCAGCCTGGACAGCTTACGTATAGATTCCGGGAAAAAACAGCTCCTCGAATACAATATAAGGCGGATGAACTGGGAGCAGTGGTATAAGGAACAGCCGTGGCTGCGATTACCGGTCAAAGGATTCTGGCGGATAAGCGATTACGGGCTTTCCACCAAACAAATCATAAAGATTTTCTTTAATCTGGTAATACTATTTGCGGCAATTTATTACGTTTGGGGTTCTATCGACTGCTATCTAATGAATACCAGGGATTATCCCGGGATTGTCAGCAATCTATTCGTGGACAGGCTTGGAGTGAAGGTAGCATGGTGGATTGTGCCTTTGCGAACACTCTACTTTTCGATAGTGACAATGACAACGTTGGGATTCGGAGATATGTATGCAAACGCGCAGAGTTTCTGGGGGCACGTATTACTCAGCCTGCAGGTTATCCTGGGGTATGTGCTTTTAGGGGCTTTAGTGACACGGTTTGCAGTATTGTTTATTGCCGGCGGACCCGCGGGGAGTTTTTCAAATCAAGGGGCGGGTAAAAGCAGGGGGGCTGGAAAGGACGAAAATTCAGGGGAATAATCGTTACTCCAACGTGTTTGCAATTACGCCATAGGTAAAATAAGAGCTAACAGCAGTGAGACGACGACCGCTGCGAAACCGACTATGGCCAGCAGGGGGGTCCATGATTTGAGCCCTTCGGCTTCGGTCAGCCCGGTCATTTTTACGAATATCCAGAATCCGCTGTCGTTCATCCACGAACCTATCATCGAACCGCCCCCGATGGCCGTCGCCAGATAAGCGGGGTGATAGCCTAACGTCTCGGTCGATGTGAGCATTGCGGCGATCATCGCCGACGATGTAATCATCGCAACGGTGCACGAGCCCTGGGCGATTTTTATCATCGAAGCGATAAAAGCGCCCAGTCCCAGCAGCATAAGACCGTCGGTCGGCCGGCCGCCATCGCCCTTGAAGAGACTTTGGATCGCCGGGCCGATTTGGGCGGCTTTGAGCATCGCGCCAAAAGCGCCGCCTGCAGCCGTTATCAGGATAATCATGCCGCCGCTCATCAACGAGACTTCTACAACTTTCGCCAGTTGAGCGTTTGTCAGAGCGCGTTTGCTCTTGAGCATCAGCATGGCAATGGCCGCGGATATGAGCATCGCCAGATTCACATCACCTAAAACAGCCGCAATCCCTGCGGCCCGGCTCAGGCCCGAACCTTCGGCGGCTTCCTCGGCCATTGTGCTGACAATCGTGTTGGTCGAGACCAGCAGCACGGGAAGGGTAATGGGCAGAAGCGACACCAGCAGGCCCGGCAGTTGATTGTCTTCGAGCGGCTCGGGCTCGGAAAGCTCGCCGCCGAGCGGTCTCATAGGTATATTCATCCGCCGGTCAGCCCATCCCGAGAAAAACATTCCAATGAAGGCGGCGGGAATTGCCACTAACACGCCTATCATAATCAATGCGCCAATATCAATACCAAGATTGTCGGCCATGATAAGCGGTCCGGGAGTGGGCGGCACGAGGCAATGCGTAATTACTCCGCCGGCAGTGATAGCCATTGCGTATTTGAGGTAATGTTTCTTCGTTCGACGGTGCATGGACCTCGCCAGCGGCACGAGCAGATAGAACACCGTGTCAAAGAATACCGGGACCGAAAGCACAAAACCGCTGGCCATCAGCGCAGTGGAGCTGCGTTTCTCTCCCAGCAACGACAAAAATCCCCTGACGATACGGTCCGCCGCCCCGCTGTCCATCATGCACTTGCCAATGACTACGGCCAAAGCGATGACAATGCCAATACTGCCGGCCGTTTTACCAAATTCTGTTGCCACCCGGCTGATCTTCTCAGCCAAATCCCCCGGGGCAAGCAGACTCACAACCACAGCCGAGGTAATCAACGCAATAAACGCATTCATTCTCAGCAGCGCAATCATAAGGATGACCGTCAGCATGCCGATTACAAGAATGACGAGTGGGTGGAGACTGAACATAATACTCTTCTGACCTCAAATACCAGGTGAAGGATTTTCTCAACTCTCGATATATTTCAAACCAAGCAGGGCGGCTCCCTTCATCGAAGACTGCTCGTCATAGACGTAATCGCAGTCTCTCATCCACTTCGATTTGGCCCGGATCAATGCGGAATTTGTCGCCCCGCCCGTTATATGGATAACGTTTTTGAGAGGAACATTCTTTCCGATCTCGTCCAGGTGTGACTTCTGATACTCGCACAGCCCTCTGACAACCGCCGCCAATATTTCCTCGCGGGTGGTCTGTTGAGTTAATCCCAAAAACTGGGCCTTGAGCGGATCGAGACTGTAGCGCGAACCCATAAGATAAGGCACGTAGGTAACAGAACTTTGGCGATCCAGCCAGCTTTCAATGGCCCGCGGAAGAAATCCGCCGTAGAATTGCCCGGCGCTCAATTCGCTGCAGAACAGCTCCCTGAAGAAGTCCAGCGCTTTTCCCCCGGCGTTCATCACGTGCAAAGTCAGCCATCGATCCGGCAATACGTGAGCCCGGATATTGTAATTAGCCGACGCCAAGCATCGATCGAGACATACGAGTGTGATTTCACAGGTGCCGTTGACATTAATGACGTCTCCGACATCCTTGATTCCCACCGAATATGCCGCCAGCACTGCATCGTTGCCTCCGATCAGCACGGCCGGTTCTTTTTTTAGACCGAGCTGCCCGGCGAGCGACTCACTGACTCGCCCGACGCTTTCATACGCCGGAACGATGTCTGGGAGCTGCTCAAGTGAGATGCCGAAGGTCCCGGCGATATCTTCGTTCCAGGTCAGGTCATTGGCAACGGTATTATACAGGGACGTCAGCGACGCCGAAGACGGATCGATGGCAAAAGTGCCCGTCAGCCAGTAAGCGATGTACGTATTCGAGTGGCCGAACTTGTGAGTCTTACTGAAAATTTCGGGATGGATATCCTTAATCCAGAGAATACTCGCCAGCGAGCATCCGCCCGCAACCGGCATATTGGCGGTGGTTTCCAGAAGGTCTGCCAGGCCGACGGTATCTATTATGAATTGTGCCTGTTCGCGGGAACGCTGGTCGAGCATTAAAATCGCAGGATAGAGCGCCCCGCCGTTATTATCCATGGCTGTCAGTCCCGGCGTCGTCCCTGAAAGCGAAATCACATCAACATCACCGACCGCCTCGGCCATCGCTTTGCATCCGGCGGTGAATGCTTGTTTCCATTTGTCCTGCTCGATATCGCCAAATAAACCGTCATTGTAGATATTTACCTCATATTCCCGCGAGAATTGACTGACCGGACTCAGGGCCTCATCGATGACTTGAAATACACCCATTTTCATACCGGTCGTCCCGATATCAACCGCCAATATTGTTGTGTTTTCTGTCGTTTGAAGCTTCCGCATTGCTTTCCATTAAGGGATGAAACCTTCATTCACGATTTGTCGTTTGATTTCTTCAGCGGCTTCTTCAGTAACGGCCCTGAGCGGGTGACGTGGTTGACCGCCTTTGAATCCGGTTATGTCCATTGAAGCCTTGACACCCGGCACGCCCCATTTTCCTGATACGGCCTGATTAAGCCGGGAAAGTCTGAAGTGAAGTATTCTCGCCTCGTCATACATGCCCTGTATGAATAACCGGTAAAGATCGCAACAAGGAGTAGGCAAGCTATTGGCAAGGGATATTACCCCGCCGGGAGCTCCCAAATGGAGGCATGGATAAAAGAAATTGGCGGAACCGGCCAGAATGTGGAAATCCTCTTCCGTCTCGAGGTTCGCAAGCAATTTTGCCGGCCCTTCAGGGGAGGAATCTTTCATACCGGCAATATTGGGGTGACGTGAGAGTTCGAGTATGGTCTTTGCCGGTATTCTTAATCCGCCCGTAAAGCCGGGGGCGTTGTAGAGTAATACGGGAATATCCACCGAATCAGCTATCCGTTCAAAATGGCTTTTTAGAATGTTGCCGTCAATTTGTTTGGCGAAGTAGCACGGCGTCAGAACGCTGACATAATCAAAACCCATCTCGCTAACCAACTGTGACTTTTCGATTGTCTGTTTGGTCGATTCGCAGCCTGTGCCGACCATAACGACTTTGTTACCTTTTTCTTCAGCGAAAACTTCGAGAACCCGGACCTGCTCTTTGTCGGTCAGGCTCCTGAATTCCCCGTTCGAGCCGAGCGCAAGATAGCCGGTAAGGTCGGTCTCTTTGAGTTTTTGCAGGTTGTACCTCAAGTCGTCGAGGGCGAGTTTGTCGGAACTGAATGGTGTCACTACCGGAGCGAAAACACCCGAAATTTTTTTCTGATTATCTGTCATTACCAAATCCTTATCAAAACAGCAGGATCACAATGTACTAATCCGCTATTATTTCTGCAAGGTATCTTTGCCGGCTTTCAGCGCCCGGACGATTGCATCAATGTCGTACACACAGCCGCCCCAGGTGCCTCCGCCGACTTTCTGCAAAGCAGCCCACAATCGCGTATCGTCCGGGAGACTCGGATGAGGCGCCAGGTCGGGGCGCAGAGGACGCCCGGCCAACATGCGCGTGCCAAGCTCCACGCTTCGCTGGTTCGCCGGAGTCTCAGCATCTCCAATCAAGTCGACACTTCCTTCCAGACGTTTGCAATCAATGATAATTTGGATTATATCTCCATCCAGCACCTTTCCCGCCGGACCTGCCGCCAGGGCTTCCGGAGCAATGTGGCCGATGCAGGCGCCCGTGCTGACTCCGCTGAAACGCCCATCGGTAATAACCGCGACTTCCTTGCCCCAGGACAGATGCTTCAGCGCGCCGGTCACCTGCAGTATTTCTTCCATACCGCTTCCCATCGGGCCTGCGCATATTAGCACGATAATGTCGCCGGGCTTGACATCTGAAGCTTTTATAGCCCGTATGGCACGGGATTCGGTTGTGAAAACGCGGGCGGGACCGATTTTGCGATACACGCCGTCACTGTCCAACAGTGTCGGATCGATGGCGGTACTTTTAACAACCGAGCCTTCCGGCGAGAGATTACCCTGCGGCAGGGTTACCGTACTGGTCAAACCGCATTGCCGGGCCCGCGCTGGATTCATAATCACTTCGTCCGGATCGACGCCGTCTTTTTGATGCAGTAATTCCCGCAATCTTCGCCGGCGGTCCGATGCTTCCCACCAGTCAAGCATTTCGCTCAAGCTCCGGCCCGATGCTGTCACCACATCCAGAACCAGCAAGCCGAGTTCTCGCAGATGAAGCATAACTTCCGGCACACCCCCGGCCAGAAAGACCCGCACCGTGGGATGTCCGACAGGCCCGTTCGGCAAAACATCGACAAGACGCGGTACATCCCGGTTGACTTTCTTCCAGTCTTGAAGGCTCGGGCGGCTCAATCCCGCGGCATAGGCAATTGCCGGAATATGCAGGAGCAGGTTCGTTGAGCCGCCGAAAGCAGCGTAAACCACCATGGCGTTGCGAACGGCCGAGTCGGTAAGGATATCTTTTATGCTTAAGCCGTGTTTGTGCTGTAGGACCAGTGCCTTAGCCGAGCGACGCGCCATGTCCAGCCAGATTTCCTGGCCGGAAGGCGCCAGCGCCGAGTGCGGAAGGCTCATCCCGAGTGCCTCGCCGACAACCTGGGACGTGGCCGCGGTTCCGAGAAACTGACAGCCGCCGCCCGCGCTGGCACATGTCCGGCACGTCATCTGCCTGGCGTATTCCAGCGTCACCTCACCATGGGCAAATCTCGCCCCAATGGACTGGATCGTTCCCAGGTCTTCACCTTCGGCGGGCGGGAGCGTCACTCCGCCGGGCACTATCACTGACGGCAACTCGCCCATCGAAGCCAGCGCCATCATCATCGCGGGAAGCCCTTTGTCGCACCCCGCTACGCCCAGCACGCCTTTTCGCGCGGGCAGGCTCCGAATCAGGCGGCGAAAGATTGTTGCAGCATCGTTGCGATATGGCAGACTATCCATCATGCCCGGCGTGCCCTGGGTCCGCCCATCGCACGGGTCCGTGCAGAACGCCGCGAAAGGCATGTAACCAAGACGTTGCAATTGCTGTGCCGCTGCCCCGGCCGGCAGGCCCAGCTCAAAGTGCCCGGTGTGGTAGCCGAGCGCAACGGGTGTGCCGTCACCTGCACGAATCCCTCCCTGGGTGCTTAATATCAGAAATTGTTCCCGGAGTAATTCGGACGGTTCCCACCCCATGCCCGCATTCTGACTCATGCCAAAGATGTCACCACTCGGAGCGTCCACAAGAAGACTCTCGGATAAAGGCAGGCGGCCTTGCGGACCTGGCGCGTTTGTAGTGATGTTGTAGATGCCTTCGTCTTTGCTATCCAGAATATCTTCGAGCGTTATCTTATTCGGCATAAAATTGTCTCCAGAATTTCCAGAAAGTTCGGCGTCTCACCCAACTCGGAGACTGCGAGATTCTCCTCTGTCAAGCCTTTCCCGAGCTTCCGAACAGGTTAATCTTCTCAACAATACCAGCCTTGAGCGCATCAAACTGGGCATCGATTACTTTCAGCGGATTATATTCGGTCTTGTTTGCGTTGTGATAAGCGACAAATCCGTCAATAAACGCATATTTGAGCTGGGTCGATATGTTTACTTTCGCACAACCGAGCGAGATGCACCTCTTAAACACATCGTCGGCCAGTCCCGTCCCGCCGTGAAGGGCTATGGGTACTTCTATCTTTGCGGCGATTTCTTCGAGCAGATCGTATGCAATTTTTGGAACGCCCTTATACACGCCGTGAGCGGTCCCAATCGCCGGCGCGAAACAGTCCGGCTCGACATCCCGGCAAAATCTGATCGCCTGTTCAGAATCAGCCAGATGTGCATCCTGCTGTTTCACGTGAATGTCATCCTCCACACCCACAATGGCACCAAGCTCGGCTTCAACAGTAACGTTTCCGGGCCGGGCCATTTCCACTACTTTCCTGCTCAAAGAGAGATTCTCCTCAAACGGCTTTGAAGAGGCATCAATCATAACCGAAGTCCAACCTGACTCGATGCACTCTTCGATAAGGTCTAAATCCTTGCAGTGGTCGAGGTGCAAAGCGATAGGAACTCTCGATGTGCCGGCGAGCTGTTTTATCCAGGAGATTATGGCCGAGGCGCCCCAGTAGATAACGGTCTTGGCCGAGGTCTGGATAATTACCGGAGCGTTTGTTTCCTCCGCGGCCAAAACAACGGCTTTGGTGGAGTTGTAGTCGAGGATATTAAAAGCGCCGACGGCGTAACCGGCGCCGGCGGCTTTGCCGAGCATCACATTCATATTTTCAAGTGGCATTGTTTTTCTTCCTACAAGATATTCCTTGCAAATGTAACATTCTTTTTGCCGCTTCTATAATCTCATTTTACCACGGCACCAAGTGTGAGCACAGTCAATAGGCTATCTTGGATAAGCCGGCCTGTCAACGGAAGAAGCACGCCCGGTTTTAAGCCCTTGGCGGGGCAAATTGCGGGATATCGAGCGTTTCACCGTCCTTAAGCGCAGACTTATGCGCGACAATGCCCGGCACAGTCATTGCGAGTGCCTCGTAGACGTTAACCAGCGGTTCTCTGTCTTCAAGAATCGACGTTATGAACTCATTGGCCAGAGGTCCGTGGGAGCCGCCGTGCCCTCCGGCGGGCATCCCGGGCGGAAGTGGTGGCCGGGAAGTATCGGGAAGCGTCTTGGCCGCACCGTGATATTCGGTGCCGTCCATCCATCCCCGCTCGCCAAAGACGCGGCCCCTTTCGACGACGAGTTTGTGGATACCCTTACACATCAGCATTCGCGATGAGCCGCCTTCGGTGGTCTTGAACAGAGCGACCTCGTCCGTGAACGGGTTGTTGTACTTATTAGCCCCGGGCTGGTAGGCTTCGAATCCCGCATTGAAACCTACACACGATACCGAGGTAAATCGCTTGCCGGTCACACCCACGTAATAGGCCGTGGAGTGGGTGGGGTACCACAAGGGCGGCATGCCGACTCGCCAGCCCTTAAATGACCCGATCGGCTTTGCATGATAGTGATAATACTCTCCCTCTGAGTAGATGAGCCGGCCGAATCCTCCGGCTTTGTAGATCCGGCGCATCCCGTAGCAGTCGGGCCGAAAGCAGCTCGTTTCCGCCATCATATATTTCAGGCCGCTCTTTTGAACCGCCTCCACAAGCTGCTCGGCCTGTTCGACCGATCCGAATACCGCCGGCACGGCGGTCATCGCGTGCTTATCGTGCTTGAGCACTTCCATACAGTGCCGCGGGTGGCTCGGCGCGTCAGTTGCGACGAACACCGCCTCGATATCGGTATCTTTTACTAAAACTTCCAGCGACTCGTATGACTTGTCGCACCGGCAGGCCTTCATCAGCGCACGGCGCCGCTCGGGTATCAAATCGCTTACGGCAACAATCTCGACATTCGGGTGATCCTGAAAGCCGAATGCCGCCCCGAAGCGGCATACGCCGTAACCGACGATTCCCATCCGCACCTTTCGTTCCGAGACAGGCTCCCAGGGCCTCGACGCTTGCTCGGCCCGGGCGTCCACCGCCCGCATAGAGAGACTCCCGGCTGCAAGCGTCCCCAATGAGACCTTACCAAACCCTTCCAGGAAATCGCGCCGATACATAGGATTGTTTGACATAGTCTTACCTCCTTAACTCTGAACAGCATCTTAACGGCTGCGGCACCAAGTACACTGCCTGCCGTCCTGTCCGGCCATTCTACTAAAGACCGATTGATTGCGTCAAGCACACTATTAACTAAAGCCCCTTGCGGATATTCGTTTTGGCAAAATCCTTCTTATTGTGTTATCATTTGCCGTAGTTCCAGAGAAAAAGTTGCAGGTAGATATTTCTCGAATACAAAAGGAAGGTGTGATTTAACCTGATAACGAACGTCAACTTGGGGTAGACAAAATGAAAACACTAACTCGAAGATCAGTTCTCAAGAATACGGCAGGATTTATAGCATCGGCGATTACCATCCCGCATTATATCCGATCGTCGGCTCTGGGTAACAACCGAATAACCGTGCCGAGTGAACGGCTTACGATGGGCGCTATCGGCATTGGCGGCCAGGGCATGCACAATCTGCGAAATTTTCTCACCTGTGACGATCTGCGAATACTCGCCGTCTGCGACGTCGACTCGAAGCACCGGGCCAGGGCAAAGGAAACCGTCGATTCGGCATACGGCAATAAAGACTGTGCGGCATACAACGATTTCCGCGAGATACTTGTTCGTGACGACCTGGATACGGTGCTGATAGCAACGCCGGACCACTGGCATGCCATTCTTTCAATAGAAGCCGCAAAGGCCGGCAAAGACATCTATTGCGAAAAACCGATTTCGCTAACCATCGCAGAAGGCAGGGCAGTGGCCGATACAATGAAGCGATACGGGACCGTATATCAGTCCGGCACGCAGCGGCGGAGCAACGCCTGTTTTCGTTTTGCGGTGGATATCGCCCGCAGCGGGATGCTCGGTCGGCTCCATACCCTCCACTGCTACTATCATAACGGCCCGACTTGTCCGCCGCAGAGGCCCGAACCTGTGCCGGAAGGCTTCGACTATGACAGGTGGCTGGGCCCGGCTCCCTTCGAGGCGTACACACCGAGGCGATGTCACGGCTCTTTTCGGTGGCTCTACGATTACTCCGGCGGACAATTGACCGATCTCGGGGCGCATTTTAACGACCTGGCCCAGTGGGCGAACGACAGCCAGTACACCGGCCCGATAGAATACGAAGGCCGGGCCGAGTTTCCCAGAGACGGCCTGTTCAATACGCCCGTGCGTTTCGAGGTGGTCGCAACATACGCCGACGGTGTCAAGATGATTTATCACGATGAGACCGAGCCCGGCAGAGGCCCCAGGGGCAACAAATTCGTCGGCACAGACGACTGGGTCAGCGTCGATGACACCGGCAAGATTACTGCATCAAGCGATGCGATTATGCAGAAGCTCAGGGTTACCCAGAGAGGCTACGAGTACATGACGGGACATCATCGCAATTTTCTCGATTGCGTCAAGACTCGCCGTGTGCCGATATCCAACGCCGAAGTATCGCATTGCTCGGTTACGACTTGTCACGCCGGCAACATCTGTCTGCGGCTGGGACGCGAACTGCGATGGAATCCGGACAAGGAGCGATTTATAAACGATGACCTGGCCAACAGGATGCTTGCAAGAACCATGAGAGCGCCATGGTCTTTGTAGATATAACGTGCAAAAAACTCGTTGATGGAGTCAAATGACGAACTGCTGACAGGAGCATTATCATGAGAAAATCATCTCTACTGATAGCGATATTCATTATCATAGCCTTCGGATACGAAGGCGTTTCCGCGCGTGAATTACACATCTCAAAAACGGGAGACGATTCGGCCTCCGGCAGTTACGCTAATCCGTATCTGACAATAAACAAAGCCGCATCTCTCGCAAAGCCCGGAGATACCGTGACTATCCACGCCGGAACGTATCGCGAATGGGCCAAACCCCTTCGCGGCGGTACCGATAAAAACAAACGCATCACTTACCGTTCAGCGCCCGGCGAAAAAGTCATCATCAAAGGTTCCGAACGCATCACCTCATGGACAAGCGAAGCCGCCGGCGTTTGGAAAGTAGAATTACCGAACTCATTCTTCGGCCAATACAATCCTTACGCCCTGAATGTCTCCGGCGGCTGGCTTAATTACGGCAAGTGGCATCATCGCGGGGACGTCTATCTAAACGGCGAGGCCTTCCGTGAAAGACAGACGCCGCAGGAGGTAGCAGAGGCCCGGCATAGCTGGTTCTGCCGTGCGGACGATAAAGCGACGACCATTTGGGCGAATTTCGGCAAGGCTAATCCCAATAAGGAGATGACCGAAATCAACGCTCGCGAAAGCCTCTTCATGCCCGAAATCACCGGCCTTAAATATATCACCGTCGATGGCCTGAATTTTATGCACGCCGCCGCCAACTGGGCGCCGCCGAATCTGGAATTGCAGATGGGCGCCATCGGTCCGCGAATGGGGAAATACTGGATAATCGAGAATTGCACAATCACCAACGCACGCTGCGTCGGCATCATTCTGGGGCATGCCCCGGGCGTCGATTACAGCGACATAGACGCCTATGGGGAACACATCATCCGCAACAACATTATCCGACGGTGCGGACAAGCAGGTATCGCCGGCCAGAAAGGCGCTACCCGCTCTCTAATCTGCGGCAATCTCATCGAAGATACCAATTACCGCAGGGAGTTCGGCGGCTGGGAAACCGCTGCGATTAAGTTTCACAACAGTGTGGATACCGTAATTAGCGGCAATCTGATTCGCGGCGTGTTCCGGGAAATTCAGGGGGCTTTCGGGATTTGGATTGATTTCGGCAATCAGGGCATCCGTATCTCCGGCAATATTATCTACAACACCGACGAAGCCACGGTCTTCCTGGAAATGAACCACGGGCCCGTTCTTGTCGATAACAACATCCTCGTCGGACAACCAACCAGAAGCAATTCTGAGGCAACGGTCTTCGCGCACAATCTGTTTGTCGATTGCGGGTACGATTACAGGCCCGATACCAACCGCCGCTCCCAGTACTTTCAGCCGCATACGACTAAAGCGGTCGGACGCAAATCCGGCACTGCCCAAGATGACAAGTGGTTTAACAATATCTTTGTTCGACAGGGACTCGACAAGGTGAAAACGGCCCCGGGCTATAAATCGGATTACAACGTCTTCCTAGAAGGAGCAAAGAAAAGCTCCTTCGGCGACCAGCACAGCGTCGTCGAACCTTACATCACAGAATTTACAATCAAGAACAATCCCCTGGGAACCACGATCGCGTTTTCTATGAATGATGCCCCGTTTCGTGTGAAAGGGCCGCAAATCGATGCCGATCTGGTCGGCGTCTTTCCGACTGTCGGGCAGACAATTGAGGATCGTTACGGCCACCCCATCAAAGTAAATAAAGATTTCGCCGGCAGGAAATTTTCAAGACCAGTCGCCGGGCCGCTCGCCGACCTTAAGCAGGGGCTCAACACGATTACCTGGCCAGCCAACCAGCATTAGCGAAACGCCAAAACATTTCGCGAAGACCAGCCGGACAAGCAATCATCAATATAGAAATAAAATGCAAATTGCTCTTCTGCAGGCGGATACGGTTTTTTTCACCATTTTTACCGCTATAATTAAGCATAGTGCTTGACGCTATCAGCGGCGAGAAAATCTTTTTGCACAGAATAGGATTTCCAGTTATACTTACCATACGAACAAAGGGGCCCCAAGAGAAGTGTAATGACGACGGCCCGTAAATTTATGCTCAGCAGGAGGTAAAGTATGTGCAAAGAAAAAGTTGGTCTGAATCGGCGGCGGTTTCTCAAAACCGCAGCGCAAGCCGGTGTTTGCCTGGCGGTGCCACAAGTGATCCCAGCCGCGGCGCTCGGCAAGAATGGCAGTGTGGCCCCCAGCGAACGAATAATGCTGGGCGCCATTGGGATCGGCAATCGCGGCCGTTACGATCTGGGCTGCTTCTTACGGGAACCTGACTTGCACTGCGTTGCCGTCTGTGACGTACGGGGCGACAACCGCCGGCGTGCCAAGGACATGGTCGATGAGAGTAACGGCAACAAAGACTGCACGCCATACATCGACATGCGCGAGCTGCTCGCCCGCGACGATATCGACGCCGTGCTGATTGCGACCGGTCCGAACTGGCACGCAACGGCCGCTACGATGGCGGCTAAGGCAGGCAAAGACGTCTACTGCGAAAAGCCTTGCACGAAGAACATCGCCCAGAGTCTGGCGCTGGCGGATATCTTTCGCCGCACGGGCCGCGTATTCCAGGCCGGCACGCAACGCCGCAGCCTGCCCAACTTCGCCTATGCGATCGAACTGGCCCGGACCGGCAAACTCGGTCCGCTTCAGACACTCCACGCCCACCCCGGCGGCTTGGGGACCAAGATGAGCGGCTGGTTACCGGCTGAGCCTGAACCGCCCCGAGAGCAGGTGGACTGGGATATGTACCTCGGACCGGCCGCCTGGCGACCCTACACCCGCAAACTCATGAACGCCTTCCATTTCGAAAAAGGCGGCGGATTGGTCGGAGGCGGATGCCTCGAATGGGGCTCCCACTGCGTTGACCTGTGCCAGTTGGCCAACGATGCCGACGACACGGCGCCCGTGGAGTACGAGCCGGTCGGCGATCAGTTGCACGCCCGCTATGCCAACGGCGTCAAACTCGTGATGCGTAACGACGGATGGCTGCCGCTGGGCTCGTGTCCGGTCCGTTTCGAAGGCGAAACCGGCTGGATCGAGACAGGCGATGATGCGGAGTTCGGCGCGAGCTCCCAGTCACTGCTGCTTCGAAGAGGGACCAAGATACCGGGCTACCCCGCCGACCTTCATGTGCGCGACTTCCTTGATTGTGTCAAGACACGGGCCCTGACTCGGGCCAACGCCGATGCTGCGTGCTGGGCGCATATCGCCTGCCATGCAGCCAATATCGCCCTGTTCCTTGATCGCAAGGTCAAGTATGACCCGAAGAAGAATGAATTCATCGACGACGAGCAGGCCAACCGGTTGCGCAGCGAGGCCTTACGGGAACCATGGCGAATTTAGCGCACGATTTTTCGAAAGAAACCACCCAAACTATGAGGTCAATCATGATAATAAAGAAAAAGTATTTCTCCTGGTGTGTTATTCTCATCGTGATCGCTGCATCGGTAGGGGCAATCGCTCAGGATCGCCCGGCTGCTGATGTAAGAGATGCGAAAGAAAGCGACTTGATCGCCGTGCTGCAGTCAGATGCCCCCAAGGGTGAGAAAGCCATCACCTGTAAGCGATTAGCCATCTACGGCACCGAACAATCCGTCCCGGTCCTCGCGCCGCTATTGGCGGACAAGGAGTTAGCGTCGTGGGCTCGGATCGCGCTCGAAGCGATCCCCGGCCCCGCCGCCGACGCCGCTTTACGCGATGCGCTGGACAAGGTGGAGGGCCGGCTGCTTGTTGGTGTGATCAATTCGATTGGCGTGCGTCGTGATGTCCATGCCGTCGATAGTCTCGTGCAGAAACTCGACGATGCCAACGCTGGCGTCGCATCGGCCGCCGCCGTGGCGTTGGGACACATCGGCGGCGAGCGGGCGGCAAAGGCACTGACACAATCCCTGACCGATGCGCAGGCCGGCATCCGTTCGGCGGTGGCCGAAGGCTGCATTCTATGTGCGGAGTGGTTCCTGGCACACGAGAAGGCTGTCGAAGCCGTCAAGCTGTACGACACGGTCCGCCAGGCGGACGTACCCGACCAGAGACACTTAGAAGCAATCCGCGGCGCTATTCTGGCCCGCCGGACCAATGGTATTCCCCTGTTGATCGAGCAGTTGGAATCGCAAAATAAAAACAGGCTCGGCATCGGATTGCGCACGGCCCGCGAGCTACCCGGTCGTGACGTGACCGAGGCGTTGGCAGCCGAACTGGCCCGCTTAAGTCCCGACCGGCGCCCCTTGCTGCTGTTGGCACTGGCAGACCGTAGCGACTCTGCTGTACTACCGACCGTTCAAAAGGCAGCTCAGAGCGGCCCGAAGGACCTGCGCATCACGGCCATCAACATCCTGATCCGCCTGGGCGATGTCTTGTGCGTGCCGGTCTTGCTGGAGGCCGTGATCGAGAATGATACAGATCTTGAACAAGCAGCCACCGAAACGCTGGTCAGATTGCCCGGCAAAGACGTGGATGCCGACCTGCTCGCACGCCTGCCGCAAGCGCGAGGTAAGCTGCAGCAGGTTCTCATCGAGCTGGCCGGCCAGAGGCAAATCAGCGAGGCCCTTCCTGCGGTCGTGTCGAGCCTTCACGATATTAATGCAGAGATTCGCGGCGCGGCCGTACAGACAATCGGTATCATCGGCCAGGACCAGCAGACGGCCGACCTCGTCAAGCTGCTTCAAAAGACTAACAGTTCCAGTGAACGGGCGGGCATCAATAAGGCCCTGTTAGCAATCAGCGGCCGTTGCGGTGTGAGGTGCATCCCGCACCTGCGACCCCTGACGCAGAGCCGTGACAACGAACTCCACATGATCGGGCTGCACGCATTGGCTATCATCGGCGGACACGATGCGCTGGCGGCTGTCAAATCCGCCATTGAGAGCGCTGAGCCCCCCGTGCAAGACGAGGCCGTGCGCATCTTATCGACTTGGCCGAACAACTGGCCTGAGGACAGCGAGGCAGGGCAAGCCCTACTGATGTTGGCCACATCGGCGGAGAAGATGTCCCATCAGGTGCTGGGTTTGCGTGGTTACCTCCAGTACATACACGTCAATAAGAAGCTCGGCAACGAACAAAAGGTGGTCAAGGTCAAGGACGTGCGGTCCCACATCAAGCGATCCGAAGAGAAGCGGCGGGCTATCGCTGTTTTGGCCGAAGCGCCGAGCTATAGTGCCCTGGAGCTGTTGACGACGCTCGCTGAGGACCCATCGGTCGTCGAGGAAGCCTATTCGGCCATGGTCCGAATTGCCGGACAGGATATTCGCGGAATTTCCAAGGACCAGCGCCGGCAGGTGCTGAAAACAGTGACTGAGAAATCAAGGAACAACAGCACCAGGCAGAGAGCCCGAAAGGCCCTCAGTAGAATTAGGTAAGCAGACGTAACGAATGTCTTATGCAAGACGACAGCGGCATGTCAGACTACCCGCTCGGCGATTCATGTCGCTGTCAGGCAGCGAGCAGAATGATGTAAAACTGACGTACAAAGGCGTATCACATCTGAATGGGGATAACGGGCAAATAAATGTCGAAAGGCAAGCACTTATAAATAAAAGGGTTATGAGAATGGAGCCAATGGGATTCGAACCCACGACCTCTTGCATGCCATGCAAGCGCTCTCCCAACTGAGCTATGGCCCCGAAGTGATACTATATTAACAGAGATCATCGCCGTTGGCAAATAAATTTTTCCGCATCGCTTCCGGGAAGTCATATTTTGTTCGTGCGACGGTTGATTGTCTTTTTTAAGCTGTCAAATTATAATGTTTTCCAAAGAACCGGCCTTGGGGGCGGGCGTATCTGAGACTAACGTAAGAACAAAGGCAGAATTTTGATAAAAAGACGAAAAATATCAATAACGGGACGGATTCAGGGTGTTGGTTTTCGGCCGGCCGCCTACAGGATAGCAATGTCGCTGGGACTGTCCGGTATTGTGTATAACGATACGAAGGGCGTTACGGTCGAACTGCAGGGCGAGGGGGGAAAAATAGCCGAATTTCTTTCCCGGCTGCAATCCGACGACGGCAAACCGCCGCTGGCAGAGATAACATCCTGCAATGCCCTCGACATACCGGTAATAGAATCCGAAACAGAATTCGTCATCGAGACGAGCGATTCGGACGGGGCGCCGCTGTCACAGGTCACCGCCGATATTGCGACTTGCCGGGACTGCCTTGCTGAAATGGCGGACGAAGAAGATTTTCGCTCCGGCTATGCTTTTATAAACTGCACGAATTGCGGGCCGAGGTATTCCATCGTCAAGACCATCCCGTACGACAGGCCGAATACGACCATGTCGGTCTTTGAGATGTGCGACAAGTGCGCTGCTCAATATAAGGATGTAAGAGACCGCCGTTTTCACGCTCAGCCTGTCGCCTGCGGGAGCTGTGGACCGCAAATTCGACTTACAAACAATGCCGGCAGGACAATCAGCGAGCAAACAGACAAAGTAATCGCTGAAACGGCAAGGTTGCTTTCGGCCGGGAAGATTGTGGCGATAAAAGGGATCGGAGGATTTCATTTAGCGGTCGATGCCCTCAATAGCCGGGCCGTGGAGCGATTGCGGCAGCGCAAAAAGCGAGACCATAAACCTTTCGCTATGATGGTTGATTCGATTGAACAGATAAAAGAATATGCGATCGTCAGCGGAGCTGCTCAAAGGCTCTTGAAAAGTCCTCAAAGCCCGATTGTCCTGCTGCCGAGAAAGCCGGACAGCGCGATTGGTCCATCGGTCGCCGAAGGCGTTAATACTTACGGCTTTATGCTGTGTTATGCGCCGCTGCATTATTTGCTGTTTGCTCAAAATATTAAGGTTCTGGTAATGACCAGCGGCAACATCTCCGATGAGCCTTTGATTTGCAAGAACGAGAAAACGCTCGAACGGCTCGGCGACGTTGCGGACGCCTTCCTGATTCACGACAGGGAGATTTACCGGCAGGTCGATGATTCGATTCTGCATTTTGTGGACGAGCAGCCGGCTTTTTTGAGAAGGGCCAGAGGGTATGTTCCGACTCCGATTCTTATGGAAAAAAGCTGCCGACGGGACATTTTCGCGGCCGGGGCGGATTTGAAGAACACTTTTTGCTTCGCTAAACAAAATCAGCTCATTTGCAGCGAGCATATAGGCGACCTCGAAGACGCGGAGGTCTATCATCATTATATCGATTCTATCGAGCACCTGCGGCGACTGTTTGAAGTCGAGCCGAAAATTGTAGTCTGCGACCTCCATCCCGGCTATCTGTCCACACGACACGCCCTTTCGATTCCGGATGCAAAAATTATCCAGGTTCAGCACCATTGGGCCCATATTGCATCCGTTCTGGTCGAGCACGGCCTCGAAGGACCCGTCATCGGCCTTGCCGCGGACGGCACCGGCTACGGAACGGACGGCGCGATCTGGGGCTGCGAGTGCCTGATTGCATCATTGGAGAAGTTTGAGCGATTCGCCCATCTGTCTTACTACCGGCTGGCGGGCGGGGACAAGGCGAGCAAAGAAGCCGTAAGACCTGCCTTATCTTTGCTAATGAAAGAGTACGGCGGCAAATTCACATTAGAGAAATTCGAGTGGCTGCTTGAGCAAATAGAAACCACCTGTCATTCCTGCGAAAGCAGGAATCCGGAAACGAAAAAGATAATAGATTCCCGCTTGCGCGGTAATGACAAGACTGGAAATATAAAAGTCGTTTCGGAACAGCTCGAGAAGGGCGTTAATTGCGTGGAGACTTCCAGCCTCGGCCGGGTTTTCGATGCCGTCGCGGCTATGCTCGGCCTGGGAAGTTACAACCATTTCGATGCGCAGTTGCCGATGGCTCTGGAGGCAATCATTGAGAGCGGTATTGAGGAAAGCTATGATTTTGAAATGATAAATACTGCCGGCAGACCATTGCAGCTCGATTTGGGTAAGACGATAAGGCAGATAATAGCTGATATCCAAAATGACCGGCCCGCGGCGCTAATCTCATCGAAGTTTCACAATACAATTGCCGCCGCCCTGCTCAAGATGGCCATAGCAGCGAGAGAATCGACCAGGCTCGACACCGTCGCATTGAGCGGGGGGGTGTTCTGTAATCGTTATTTGATAAGCCGCCTTGTGAAACAGTTGAAAAAAAACGATTTTACCGTGTTATTAAACCGCAAAGTCCCATCCAACGACGGCGGCATCTCCCTCGGCCAGGCGGCAATCGCCGCTAATCTCACGAAGTGAACTTCATAAAGTTTCAATTGTCATTCGAAGAATTACGCAACTCTGTCAGGGGGCGGGATTTCTCCGTGCAACGATTTGAATTTCCGTACAAAGGGAGGGGACGGCGCGGCCGAGCCACCGGTTGAACCGATACCACCAGAGATAGTCCTCTAAGACGGAGAAAACGCCGCCTGAGATAATCCTGAACCCGTAGCTCTTTTTAATCGTGAAATGATTATGCACACAAACCAGAGACTTAATCGTAATGCTGTCGAAGCTCTGCTGATGGGAATGGGAAAATCCCAACCAACGACTGGAAACACCCACCAGCAGCCTGCGGAAATGGCTAATTCCCAAGGGAAAAATCGGCACGCCCAGAATCAGTAATCCGTCGGGGCGAAGCACTCGCGCGATTTCGTCAATTACTACCGCCGGATTAACCAGGTGTTCCAACACCTGCTCGCAAAGCACAATGTCGAACAATGCCGATTCATAAGGCATTTCTTTCTCTACATTCGCCTGGGTTAACCGCCATTGCTCCGGCCTGTACACGCTGTTTAATCTGTGCGTACTGTTATCAAGCCCGTAGAAGTTTATCCGATCCGCCACGCCCTCGGCCTCGATATAGCGCATCGAGCGACCGCTTCCGACGCCAACGTCAAGCAAAGCGAACTTTCTTGTCTCACTCTCCCTGATATAATCGGCAACGTCTTCAGCAAGCGCCTTATAGCGAGCCAACCGCAACCTGAATAGAGTTTTGGACTTCTCAACACCGAAAGCGAGCTTGGTTTTCCGTCGTTGTCCAGATAAAGATATTTCTGTATCTTTGCTCATGTATCCTCGTATTCACCCAGCTTGTTAACAATAAATTATACGACTCGTATAAGCTTGAATTCCGGCTATCAAAGTCCAAAACGACTGACCAATAAGCACGAAGAGTAGACTTTGCGCATAGGCCTGTCAAGCACTTTCACAGAGGTCCTTATTCAATTTGGATGGTCCTGATTAAGGCCACAGGAAATGGTCTGAAGCTTTCTCTGCAAACCGAAGATTGACCAAAAACATATAACATAATAGAATAAGCTTTGATTTGTTAATTTCCGGGAAAATAGTAGAAACACCCCAAAGCAGGTTTGGGGATGTTATTATGGTGTAATACGAATAACGAGTAACGAATCATGTGTTTGGCAATACCGGCAAGGATAATAGAATTAGATGGAGACAAGGCCATTGTCGATGCGATGGGCAACCGCTTTAAGGCCAAGACTACATTGCTGCCGGAGGCCAAACTGGGCGATTTGGTCTTGGTCCACGCCGGCTTTGCAATTTCGCTCGTCGATGAGCAGGAGGCGAAAAAAACCTGGCAGCTCATTGAGGAAATTAACGATTTTATGGATACACAAAACCGAATCTCAGGATAAGAAATACGAGAATTATGCTCGATAGAATTAACAAAGCGCAGGGTCTTATCAGCGACGCCTGTGGGGCTTTAGGGCGGCAAATCAATATCATGGAGGTTTGCGGCACTCACACGGTCTCTATTTTCCGTAACGGCATAAGGTCGATTCTGCCGAAGAACCTTAAATTGTTGTCGGGGCCCGGCTGCCCGGTTTGCGTGACCGACCAGGGCTATATCGATGCCGTTCTGGAGTTAGCCGACCGCGATGACTGCATAATCGCCACCTACGGCGATATGATTCGCGTTCCCGGCAAAGACAGCTCGCTTGAAACAAAGCAGGCTAAGGCCGATGTCAAGGTTGTTCTAAGCAGCGAAGATGCGCTGCAATTGGCTAAGGACAATCCCGGCAAGACAGTCGTCTTCGTAGCGGTGGGTTTTGAAACTACGGCGCCGGCCACGGCCGTCGTCGTGAAAGAAGCGGCCGCCGGCGCAATCGATAATTTCTGTATCCTCAGCGGACACAAACTCGTGGTGCCTGCGATGCGGGCACTGCTCTCGGAGAAAAATCATAGTATCGATGCCTTCCTCTGCCCCGGGCACGTCAGCGCGATAATCGGCTACGGAGCTTTCGCCGGGATCGTGGAAGATTTCGATCGGCCCTGTGTGGTGGCAGGCTTTGAGCCGATACAGATAATCGAAGGACTCTGCGAAATCTGCCGGCAGCTTTCGGGCGGTAAGGCTGAGCTAAGGTCGGTATATTCTGCGGTTGTAACCGAGAAAGGCAATGCCGCTGCACAACAAACCATCGATGAGTGCTTTGAGCCGGTGGATGGTTACTGGCGAGGGCTGGGGAAAATCGAAAAAAGCACGCTTAAATTAAAAGACAAGTACGGCCGCTTCGACACCTTCGAGCGATTTGGCATAAACGAAGAACCGGGCAAAGAAATAAAAGGCTGTCGCTGTGGCGAAGTATTGTGCGGATTGATAGAGCCGACGGAATGCGGATTGTTCGGCCGGAGCTGTACGCCGCAGGAGCCGGTGGGCCCCTGCATGGTAAGCTCCGAGGGAGCCTGTGCGGCGTGGTTTAAATATGGCCGCTAAAAAGAGACGAGAGATGAGTAACAGAAAAAAGAACGACAGAATCTTACTCGCGCACGGCGGCGGCGGACAACTGACGGACGAATTGATCCGCCGGCATATCCTGCCAAATCTCAAAAATGACGCCCTGGCTGAATTGGGCGATTCGGCAAGATTGAACGTGGCTTCGAACTCGCTGTGCTTTACGACGGACAGCTATGTCGTCAAACCGTTATTCTTCAACGGCGGAGATATCGGGAAACTCGCCGTCTGCGGGACGGTTAACGATCTGGCCGTCGCCGGTTCAAGGCCTGTTGCTTTGGCATTATCTTTGATAATCGAGGATGGTTTCGAAATCGAGGTGCTGGACAAAATTCTGGCGAATATAGGAGAAAATGCAAATCAGATCGGCGTCGATATCGTTACCGGGGATACGAAAACCGTTGAAACCGGCGCTGCGGACGGTATTTTTATCAACACGGCGGGAATCGGGGTCAGACTAACCGGTGCTGATCCGGGCTTCGAAAAGGTTGCCGTCGGGGACAAAATCATAATCAACGGCACGATAGGCGACCACGGCATGACCATTATTTCTCAGCGGGAAGAGATGAAATTTCAATCTCAGTTGAAAAGCGACTGTGCGTCTTTGGCGGGATTGATTAGCGAACTGCTGGAGAATACGAGCGGAATAAAGTTCATGAGAGACCCGACCCGCGGCGGATTGGCGGCGACGCTGAATGAAATCTCAAGAAGTACGGGACTGAGTGTGGAAATTAGCGAAACCGATATACCGATCAGGCCCGCTGTGCAGGCAGCGGCCGACATGCTCGGCTTCGATGTGCTGACAATCGCAAATGAAGGCAAGTTCGTCGCGATTGTATCGCCGGAATCCGCCGACGACTGTTTGAATATTTGCAGAAATAATAAACTGGGTAAAGAGGCAAATATCATCGGCGAGGTTATAGAGACTATTGATGTGCCCCTGGTGGAAATTGAAACGCGGATCGGCGGAAAAAGAATCGTCCAGATGCCGTATGGGCGCGAGCTGCCGAGGATATGCTGATGCACGAAACGATGGTGGCCCAGAGCCTGATGGCAATCATAACAAAGGAAGCCGCAAAAAATAAAGCTAAACCTGTTACGGCAAAAATCAGTTGCGGTATGCTCAACCCCGTAAATGACGAAATACTTAGTTTTGCCTTCGAGGCGATTACCAAAGATACGCCGTGCGAGGGTATGAAAATTCAGGTGGAGCACAAGCCGATCCGCGCGCAATGTAAGAATTGTGACGCAAACTTCGATGTCGAACTTTTACATCCGGAGTGTCCCAAGTGCGGCGGCGACGATTTCGAATTGCTGCCCGATGCTCCTTTGATACTGGAAGAAATAGAATTCCAAACGGAGTCACGTTATGAAAAAGATTGATATCGGAAAAAAAATTCTGACCAAAAACGAAAAATTTGCCCTCGAAAATCTACTTTTTTTTATCAAGAAAAAAAAACTTTGCCTGAATATTATTTCGTCTCCCGGCTCCGGCAAGACTACAATTCTGGCAAGAACGATAAACGAGCTGAAGGGAAAAATTAAAATCGGCGTGATCGAAGGCGATATTCAGACCGACATCGACGCCGAGAGAATCAGGTCAACCGATGCGCCTGCCGTCCAGATAAATACCGAAGGGTCATGCCACTTGTCGGCGGCCCAGATAAGCGATGCCTTGAAACAATTACCCGTCGAAGATTTGGATTTGATTCTGATAGAGAACGTAGGTAATCTCGTTTGTCCGTCAGCTTTCGAGCTGGGTGAGAACGGCAAAATAGCAGTGCTTTCGGTTCCGGAAGGTGACGACAAGCCGGCGAAATATCCCGCCATTTTTGCCAAGTCAAAGGCAATGTTAATAAATAAAATCGACCTGCTGGACGGCGGGCAGGTCGATTTCGATATCGAACGAGCCAAAGCCGACGCCCACAGGCTCAATAAGAAAATTGAAATTTTTCCGATCTCGGCAAAGAGAGGCGACGGCATGGCTGACTGGTGTGATTGGCTCGTTAAATCGGTGAAGAAAAGTGCTGAATAGCAACAAAATGTACTATCCGCCGCCTGCCGTATCTTCCGCTCGGTAGAGGCCGTTTTTGCGAATATAGTCGGCGACTGCCGGATGCAACATTTGGGCCGTATCGCCCCCTGAGGCTATTATATTGCGTATTTCCGTGCTGCTTATGTCCACCAGAGGCGTCTGGATAACGTTTCGCTGAAGTTTTTCGATACGCTCGCGACCCCATATTTCTTCGAATTTGGCGAAGTCGGGAGGCTCGCAGCCGGCTCTGTACATCGTAGTTAAATCGCAGGCGTCTATCAGCTCGGTAATTTTGTACCAGTATGTCAAATCGTCGACACCGTCGGCGCCGATGAGCCAATGGATCGAAGTCTCGCTACCGTAGACGGCTTGGAATTTTCGTATCGTCGCAAGGGTGTAGCTCGGCGCCGGTCTTTTCAATTCGTAATCACTGACCTGGAAATTCTTTTCGCCGGCGATTGCGAGAGATATCATGTTCAATCGATGATTATCATTTGCCCTGGGTAAGAAACCTTTCAGCGGAGAGCGCTTTGCGGGAACGAAAATGATTTTCTCCGCGCCGATATGCTCGGCCGCATCGGCGGCGACGGTCGTATGACCGAGATGAACCGGATCGAACGTACCGCCGAACAGAGCTATTTTTCTTTTCACCATATAAATCTAACAACTAAATTGTGTATTATAAAAAGAAATATTATAGAAGAGACTGCAAAATCTCAATCAATAAAAAAGGGTCAACGAACGACAAAACATTTAAAGTGCAATTTTGCTTTTAACCAATAAGGTGTATAGTAGAAAATTTATGAGGTTGTGTAAAACATTGATGACAAAAATTTTAGTCAAGTATTGTTAAAGTATTAGACGATAAAAATATAGATAAAATTTTTTATTTTTTTGTGTAATTTATTGGTAAAGTTTTTTAATGTTAACAAGTATTGTAATGTGAGCCATAAAACATAAAAGGATTTTAGTCAGCCAAAAGGAGGTGACAATAATGGCAAAAAAGAAGAAGGCAAAGAAGAAAGCGAAGAAGAAAGTAACAAGGAAGAAAACAAAGAAGAAAACAACAAGGAAGAAAACAAAGAAGAAAGCCAAGAAGAAAACGAAGAAGAAAGCAACTAAGAAGAAGAAAACGAAGAAGAAAGCTAAGAGGAAAACCAAGAAGAGAAAATAGTTGAGCAATTTAGTCACAAGCCCGCTTGTCCTTACGGATGTCGGCGGGCTGCCGGTTAAAGCCGGTCACGTGAAAGATGGAAGGTTCTGTCGCTGAAGTAGAACCTTCCGTTTTTTTGTATCTCGAATCTGGATTTCATTTCCACCGCCCGGGATCAACCACCTCCTTGCAATCGACGCCGAAATCTTTATACTGTTTGTCGATAACAATACAGAAATCTGTGATTTATCAGGTCTATTAACTGAACTTTTGCTATTAACAAGAGTTTTACAAAATGGATTATTTCAACTACAAAAATGGAACTCTATTCGCTGAAAACGTGAGCGTTGAGAAGATCGCCGGCCGGATCGGAACGCCGGTTTACATCTACAGCAAAGCGACTTTCAAGGACCACCTGCTAAAAATTCAGCAGGCCTACAGCCAACTCGATACGAGAATCTGCTACTCGGTCAAGGCCTGCGGCAACATCAATATCCTCAAGTTCATGGCCGAGGCGGGCAGCGGATTCGATATTGTCAGCGGCGGAGAATTGTACCGTGTGCTGCAGGCCGGCGGCGACCCGTCACAAACGGTTTTTGCCGGTGTCGGCAAAACCGATACCGAAATTATCGAGGCATTAGACGTCGGTATTGGCTATTTCAATATCGAATCGGAAGCAGAGCTGGAAAACCTGATTCGACTGGCCGATCAACAAGGCAAACGGCCGAAAGTCGCCTTGCGTGTCAATCCCGACGTCGATTATAAAACCCACGCCTTTCTGAGAACGGGCAAGAAAGAAACGAAATTCGGCGTCGATATCGAAAGAGCCGTTAAAGTCTTTGCCGACTACGGCGACAACCCGGCAGTGAATCTTTGCGCAGTACACGTGCATCTGGGCACCGGCGGCAGGAAAATCGATCCGTATGTTGAGGCCGTGGAAAAAATCCTGCCGCTTATCGACAGGCTCCGCGGCCATGGGCATACCATTGAAGCTCTCGATTTGGGTGGAGGCTACGGCGCGGATTACGAAACCGACACCGTGCCTTCGGCGGCCGAATATGCGGCGGGGATTATCCCGTTGTTGAAGGATAAAAATATCAGGCTTATCCTGGAGCCGGGCAAGAGCATCTGCGCTAACGCAGGGATAATGCTCACCCGCGTCCTTTATATCAAACGAGGGGGCAGTAAAAAGTTTGTCATTGTCGATGCGGGAATGAACGATTTGATTCGACCATCCCTGTATGATGCGTTCCATTTCATCTGGCCCGCGAAAGTGGACGAAAACTTTGTGCCCCAAAAACGTAATAAAGACTTACAGGTGGAAAGCGCAGAAGTCGTTGATGTCGTCGGCCCGATCTGCGAAGGCGCGGACTTCTTCGCAAAGGACAGAAATTTGCCGCCGACAAAACGCGGTGACCTGCTCTCGGTCTTTACCGCCGGCGCGTATGGTTTCGCGATGAGCAGCAATTACAACGCCCGGGGCCGGGCCGCCGAAGTCCTCGTTGACGGCGAAAATTTCTCAGTTATCAGAAAACGCGAAACCTACGAAGATTTAACCTCGCCGGAAAAATGATTCGTCTTTCGTAACTCACGATCCGGACTCCGTCATTCCTGCAAAAGCAGGAATCCAGAAAAAATAATGACATCAAGTAAGATGCGAAATCCGAACAACGAGATCAGAGGTTTCGTTCGACGAAACCGGTATCGATTTTGTTTTTGACGAAGAGATTGTGCGAGAGGATGTCCAGGCAGGCGGGGATTGTCGTCTTGATCGGCTCGATAACAAATTCACGCAGGGCCCTTTTCATTGTCGCAATTGCCTCGTTTCGCGTCGGTTTATGGACGATGAGCTTGGCAATCATCGAATCGTAGCATGGCGAGACCACCCAACCCTGATGTACGTGGGTATCCACTCTAACGCCGGGACCGCCGGGCGGAATATACCGGGTAATCGTGCCGGGCGAAGGGGCAAAATCCCTTTCGGGATCCTCGGCATTTATCCGGCACTCAATTGCAACGCCGGTATGTTTGATACTCCTCTGGCTCAATTTCATAGGCAGTCCGGCGGCGACCTTCAATTGCCACTTAATCAAGTCGTGGCCGGTGACCATCTCAGTAACGGGATGCTCGACCTGAATTCGCGTATTCGCTTCGATGAAGTAAAAATCTTTGTTCTTGTCCAGAAGAAACTCGACCGTCGCCGCATTAAAATATTTAGCCTTTTTGATAATTTTTAGCGCCGCTTCGGCAAGCTGCTCTCTTGTACGCTTGTCCAGGACGGGACAGGGCGATTCCTCGATCATTTTTTGATGTCTTCGCTGAATGGAGCAGTCCCTTTCGAAGAAGTGTAAAGCATTACCGTCCTGATCGGCCATTATCTGGACCTCAACGTGCCGCGGTTCGACTATAAGTTTTTCGAGATAGACCCTGCCGTCACCAAAGGCGGCTTTAGCCTCGGCCTGTGCGGAACTGAATGCCGAACGCAAATTCATGTCGTTATGCACAGCTCGCATACCGCGTCCACCTCCACCGGCGGCAGCTTTTATTATTACGGGATAGCCCATCTCGTTCGCCAGCTTAAGCGCTTCGAAATCCTTTTCAAGTGCACCATCGGAACCAGGCACCGCCGGCACACCCGCCTTGGATGCCAGCTTGCGGGCCTGGACCTTGTCACCGAGCAACTGCATCGCTTCAACAGGCGGGCCGATGAATGTGATTCCGCAATCCCGGCATATCTGGGCAAAGTTTATGTTCTCCGCCAAAAAGCCGTAGCCGGGATGAATTGCCTCTACGTCGGTAATCTCGGCGGCACTTATTATACGCGGGATATTGAGGTAACTCTTAGCAGATTCGGCCGGCCCGATACAAACGGCCTCATCGGCAATTTGCAGGTATGGAGCATCTTTGTCGGCCTCGGAATAAACCGCCACCGCCTCGATATCAAGCTCGTGGCACGCACGGATTATACGCAGCGCTATTTCACCGCGGTTAGCTATCAGTATCCTTGAAAACATAATTCTTTCTACTACGATTAGTCCGGCTTGACCTTGAAAAGCACCTGTCCATATTCCACGGCCTGGCCATTCGTCACAAGTATTTCGACAATCGTCCCGGTGGTTTCGGCCTTTATTTCGTTCATGACCTTCATTGCCTCGATAATACAGACTACCGTTTGCGGACCGACCACCGAGTCGATATCAACATAAGGCTCGGAATCGGGGCTTGGCGTCGCATAGAAGGTCCCGACGATAGGCGATTTTATCTCCGTCAAATCCTCTTCGCCCGGGGCGGATTCCGGAGCGGCGGGTTGACTCACCGCCCCCGTGCCTTCAGGGCCGGCCGGTGCGGCGCCGGATTCCGTCCTCATTACGGGCATAGCGCCGATGGCTTGCTGAGATTGTGCACGCTTGAGAAAAATCTTGTCATCATCGTGCTTAATTTCAATCTCAACCAGATCGTTCTCTTTCATTATTTCGATGAGTTTTTTTATTTTCTTCAAATCATTATTTTTTTCCGCCATCGCCGCATCCTTTCTGAGTTCCCAAACACCCTTTTTGAGCGAGGGGTTCTCATAAAATTGAGAACGCAAACTCCCGGTTAAGCTAATAAGTATAGACCCGGTGATAGCTATTGCAAGAATTTTTCCTTGTACCCGTCCGCAGACCTGGTTAAATTCCCCCATATTGAGGCAAAAACGGCAGAACTCTTATTTCAGGACTATCCTAATGGTGAAAATGGCTGTAGACGTCGTATTATTACCCTCGGAACAGATGACAAATAAAGCAATCCAGGCAAACAGCAGGCTATTTAACCAATGCGCCGACCAAATAATTCTGGATAAAGAAAAATGCCTGCCGCACGTTTCCCTGGCTATGGGGTGCATTGACAAAAAGGATATTGAATGTATTGGGAAAATTCTACAAACAATTGCTTTGAAATACCCTCCGGGACAGCTAAGCATCATTGGTATAAATACCACAACAAACTCACTCGGCGAAAAAGTGTCCGCCTTTGAGTTGAAAAAAACAAAAAAACTCCAATCGCTCCATGAGGAGGTTATGCGAAGGACGGCACCATATTTCGGCTATGATGTAAGAGCGGAAATGGTGCTCTCTCCACCAATGGCCGGAAAATCAACATTGCTCTGGATCAAAAACTACCCTGAGAAATCAGCTTTTGAGAACTTTTTTCCGCATATTACAATTGGATACGGGCAAACAGATGATTTCTTGCTTCCAGCCACATTCACCGCCGCAAAAATCGCTTTATGTCACCTGGGAAATCACTGTACATGCAGAAAACTTCTTGCCGCCGCGGAACTTACAAACTGAGCGCACAATATCTGGAAAAAGTGGATGAAAAATTTCTTGCATTATCAGTCTAAGACAGCTATTTTAACGACATAAAAGCAAAGCTACAGTGATACTAAGCCGGACTGCTGCGTAGCACAAGATATTTGAGGAGTCATCAACAATGGAAATGAAACGTCGTGAATTCTTAACAAGGTCCATTGCGGGCATGGGTGGGCTTCTATTGGGCCCGGGATGTATAATCGCGGCCGAAAAAAAACCTGCGATGTCCGACCCATACGAACGTGTGCCGCTCGGAAAAACAAATATCAAGGTCTCGCGTGTCGGCTTTGGCACGGGTATGCGCGGCGGCGGGAGGCAGTCAAACCAAACCCGCCTGGGCAAAGAAACATTCGAAGGCTTGCTCCAGGCATCTTACGAGCGTGGAGTACGTCTGTTCGATGCGGCCGATCTCTACGGTACGCACCCATACCTGGCGGGAGCATTAAAGAAGATATCCCGCAAGGATTACGCTATAGTCTCGAAGATATGGTGGCGTCGCGGCGGCATACCCGAACAGCAGCGCCCGGACGCCGATGTGGTTGTCGAGCGATTCCTCAAGGAGCTGGACACCGATTACATCGACCTTGTTCTACTGCATTGCGTCGTTTCGGAGAAGTGGCCGGAGGAACTCAACCAGTACATGAACACGCTCGCCAAGCTCAAAAAGAAAGGGCTCATCCGGGCACATGGAGTCTCATGCCACTCGCTGGAGGCCCTGAAGGCGTGCGTGAAGGAACCCTGGGTAGATTCGGTACATGCAAGGATTAACGCCTACGGCACGAAAATGGACGGCCCCCCGGAGAAGGTCGCCCCCGTACTCAAAGAACTCCACGAGGCCGGAAAAGGCGTAGTCGGGATGAAGCTTATTGGCGAAGGAAGCTTCAGGAACAGTGATGAAAAACGTGATGAATCGGTCCGGTACGTGCTCGGTTTGGGCTGTGTAGATGCGATGGTCGTCGGCTTCGAGAAAGTCGAAGAGATCGATGATTTCGCCTCGCGCGTCCGCAAGGTGCCTGTCGCCGACAGGCCGGACAAACTGCTCGTACGCCGATAGGCCCGGGCAGTGTGATGAAAAGTAAGGAGGTAATCGTGAAAATCAATCAGGATTTCACCATGTCGGTCGAAACGGTTCTTTTCCTGAAGAAAAGGAAAAACTCCGACTATCTTCAGGCCTCAGAGATCGCAAAGTCTCTGAACTTCTCCGTGGGATATCTTCAAAAAGTGATACAAATGCTAAGCAGGCAGGGTATCGTGGAATGTAAACGCGGAAGAATCGGCGGTGTAAGGGTGAGGGCCAAAGTCATAACGCTGCTCGATTTGTGGAGGGCTACCTGCGGCGGTTTGGACTATACAGATCCGGTTCTGGACGTCATGAAGCGACCACTAAAAGCCTTCGCGGATTCCATGAGCAAGGTTGTGCTTTATAGCAGAAAATAAAGAGACAATCGGGTAACTTCCATCGGCCTGTAGCAAGCTCATGAATTGAAATCGCTGTAAGCGCCTCTTGTCTCTCGACGTGTTTGGATTGGGATTGGCGGCGAGCTTTTTACTTACACTCTCTTTCGGGCAGTATTGCCAATAGTCCGTCCGGAACTCGGATTCATCCCAAAGCTATGGAATTTAAGATCAGAACAGGCAAAACGCCTTCTCGGAATTGAGATATAATAACAAGTCCGAAAACCGAGACATAAAAGATACTCATCAATTTGAACCCATGCACTTTGCCGAGCCGGCGTCAACAACCGCAAAGCTGATATCCGGCTGTTTATAGGGCTACCGAAAAAGGTTTTCTTAAATCACTGCCTGTCCTTAAAGCCGGACATTCATTAAGCCGAACTGAAAGTCCTGGAAGCATTGCAAATTTCGGTGAACTGTCAAAAAAGTGGGTAACCGTGGAAAATAAACAAAGGCATAAAAGACTGCGCCTCCTGATAAAGAAGCTGAACAAAGATCGTAAAAAGCAGAACCAGAAAATCGATATACTCTGCAACGACCTTATTGCAGCCCAGAGGAACTTTATCAAGAGGCTTAACAGCATCAGTTTCGCAGCAAATTTCTACGAGTCCATCATCGGAACAAACGACCTGAATAATCTCCTGGATACCGCCGTCAAATTTATCCGAGCCCAAAACACCGATGCAAATATCACCTTCTTTTTGCGCCAGGCGGAAAGCTTCGACCTGCATACATTCGAAGGCGACCGGCCGATAGCTCTCGGGAAGCAATATCTCGAAAATTGTTTCAGCCCCGAGTTGATGGACAATATCTGCAAATCGAACACAGTCTGCACACTTGATGATATGTTCGCAATGGGCCTGCAGGGCAACCTGAACGGCTTAAATAAAATCTCCGCAGTAACAATTCCGCTGGGTCTGTTCGGCTCGTCATTGGGCTTTATTCTGGTTTACCGTTCATCGGAAAACAAGCTGACTCCCAACGAGATAAGCAGTTTCTCCGTTATAATCAGCGGTCTTTCGCGGGCGATTAACTCCTGTCAGGCGCTGGCACGCTCCTCGGACTCATAATCCCGCCGCAAAAGATACATCCACCGGACATCCCGAAGCATTTAACGTACCTGCTCAGGCCTTTCGAGCCCCGCGGCGGCGGCTCACAGTTTGTCACCGGCGGGCCCAGGGGACTTGCAGAACAGAATATCCAGCAGCTTCGGGTATTTTTCCAGAGCGGCCAGCCTCACCGGCCATGCCCAGGCAGATAGCAAGGTAGGTGGCCCTCGCCTGCTGTCGGATAGTGGCGCCATCGGCCAGGCCCGCTTCGATTTCGGGCTTCATTTTTAACCGCAGTCCGGCGAGCTGGCCTTCACTGTCGAGAATTTTTTCGACGTTGGCCGGTTCCCTGACACCGATGCGATAGAAGTTCTTGCCGTCCCGTAGTAACTTGCCGCCGCCGTGCTGCTCATACAATACAACTGCATGGTAAAAGCAAATGGCACGAACGATTTTCCAAACATAATATTCACCCTTAATTCGATAAAATTATAATCTAATTTTCTTGCAATATCATTTTTTTCTGTTAATTTTTGGTTTATCCGGCAGGTATATGGTCCTGACGGGCAGGTAGCTCAGTTGGTAGAGCAACGGACTGAAAATCCGTGTGTCGGCGGTTCAAATCCGCCCCTGCCCATTTTGTTTATCCCCGACCCAACTGTTGACGTCAAAAAAGTGGCAATCTTTTGTAGCCTGCCTGGGGTGTACCGACCGGCCTGTGATTCGTACCCGTTGGGATTGATGTCGTCCAATTTTGCCCTGTATCTGTTGTAATCGAAATCGAGAAGTTGCGGCATTTTGTCGATAAACAAGCAAGACCATTCGGCCCGGCACATCACGTCGCAACCTTGTTTTCTTCCAATACCCTCTGGACAATAGTGGCTATCATCTGTCTGCTGACGGGCTTCATAATGAACTCTTTAATCCCTATGCTTCTGAGTTCCTCGGGACAGATGCTTTCGGGGAATCCCGAGCATAGAATCACCGGGATGTCCGGCCTGATAGAGAGGAGATTTGTGGTCAATTCCGTGCCGGTCATATTCGGCATTACCTGGTCGGTAATGACCAGATCGAACTGATCGGGCTGCTCCTGAAACGTTTCCAGGGCATCGACGCTGCTGGTTTTGGCAACCACGTCAAATCCCAATCGCTCCAATATCTGCTTTGTCACATCAACCATCATCTCCTCATCATCCACCAGGAGTATAACGTCTTTTTCCCTGGGAGCTGATTCTGACGATTGAGGTTCCTGGGATTCGCCGCTTTCAATCCTCGGAAGATATATATCAAAAGCCGTACCTTCGCCCGGCGTACTGTCAACAGTGATTGCTCCATCGTGACTCTTGATAATCCCGTGGACTACCGAGAGTCCCAGTCCGGTCCCCTCGTCCACGTTCTTCGTTGTGAAGAATGGCTCAAAGATTCGTTCGACAACTTCTTTCTCCATGCCGCAGCCGGAATCACGGACGCTTAGCTTCACGTACGAACCTCGGCCAATATACTCACCTCCGATTCTGGCCTCCGACTCAAATTCGACATCCGTAAGGCCAACCTCCAACAGGCCGTCCTTCCCACGCATCGCGTGTGAGGCATTGGTGCAGAGATTTAACAACACCTGATGAATCTGAGTCGAATCCCCCAGAACCATACTTGAGTCGGCTTGGATTTTTCGGCTGATTTTAATTGTTGCGGGCAACGACGACCGGAGCATTGTAAGAACCTCTTTGACAATCGAGCTGATTTGCAACGGCTCCTTTTCCTGCTGCTGCTGGTCCTTTCGGCTGAACGTCAGGATTTGTTTGACCAGCTTTGTTGCCCGATTGGTACAAGATATTATCTGCTCCAGGTTGTCTCGAACGGGGCTGTCCTCGGAAAGGTCATCGAGTGTCAACTCAACGTAACCCTGCATCGCGGCCAGAATGTTGTTGAAATCGTGCGCGATTCCGCCCGCCAGCGTCCCGATAGCCTCCATTTTCTGCTTCTGGCCTAACTGAAGCTCCAGCTCCGTTCTCTCCTTCTCAGCCTTTTTGCGCTGCGTTATGTCGCGAATTATACCCTGAACAATCTCTTTTCCCTCTACGAACATAGTCGAAACGGCAATTGTTACTGTTCTGATCTCCCCTCCCCTCCTTACGATTTCCGCTTCAAAATTGCTGCCGGATTCACCTAACAGACTTTGACAACGTTCCGCCTTATTCTCGGGGTAGAGCGTGTTATGATGTTGTCCTATGATTCCCTTTCTGGCTTTTCCGAGAAGTTTTTCAGCCGACGTATTACAGTTCGTGATAATACCGGTCTCGCTCTCCATCCACACAATAGCATCCTGGGCGTTTGCAAATGCGAGCCTGAACTTGTTTTCGCTATCCCTCAAGGCTTTAATGGCTTTTCTGTGCTCGGTGATATCGGATAGAATATGAACGGCTCCAACGAGATACCCCTCATTGTCAATCAAAGGGTCTACTTTAACATTAAACCATTTATCGCCCATCCGAAAATCCATATTCTCACTTCGGCGAGTTTCAAACATTCGAACCAGCGGGCACTTATTTACCGGCTCCGGCGAGCCGTGAAGGAGCTCACAACAGCTATGACCGATGATCTCGTCATACGACTTCTTCAAGAACCTTGTCATGGCTTTATTGCATTGCAGTATCTTGCCGCCATCTCTGTCAATTATGCAAACACCGTTGGTGATGGCGTTGAATGTATCCTGCCATTGCCGGGCAAAAGCACTAATCCTGTGTTTCTTCGTCGCGCGTTCGTAAATGTGCTCTCCCCCTCGAAGCGCAATCAGCCCAACAAGCACAATCACCGGTATAATGATGCCGATTACCACAAAAGTCTGTTGCACTTTTCTCCAATTCTCATCCCGACGATTCTCCATGAATGTGTGCAAATTTGTGGCGAAAGTCTCTATCCCCCTTCGATAAGCATTCTTCTGGTCTTTGTACTCCTGGCTCTGGAGCAAAGCCGCAGCCTGACTGCGTTTGCCCTGACGCACCTGCTCTATAGCCTCATTTTCCAAAGCGTACAGCTTATCATCGGCAAAGACCGTTAGAATTGCCTCTTCTCTTATCGTGCTTTTCTCGGGAATACCCCAATTGTCCTCTACCGACGGCCTTGTTCTGTGGCCAAAGTCTTCGTAGCGTCTCGCCCATTCCAGGTCTCCGGTGGCCGCGGCCATTTTCACCGACATGGCGAGTACCTCGTCACGGTACATAGAGGATTCCTCTAAACCGCTCATTTGCTCGAGTTGAATTTCAGTTGTTTTTATAAGTGAGTATGATCGCCATCCCTGCCATGCCGGTCTCGCAAGTACCGCCGTCGCAATTAAAAGAAGCAGCACACACCTCTTAACAGTGAATAAACTCGCTACGCGACCATGATCGCGGTATGTTCGCACGGCCTGTATGTTTGTTCGTCTATGCATTCTCATTTTGCAATCTTTCGCTCCTGTTGTCCATCCTGTTTTCAAGTGTGATTAGCGCCATTTGTCTGGTTACAGCGTCCGTGGTGCTGTGCTCGAAAAATCCTTTGGCCAGCCCCCGCAACCGCACCTTGTTTCCAATTCGAATCACACCGATGAATATATCGTTCCAAACAAGGCGGCAGAACTACCCAACAACGCCGTAGCTGCTAAAATCTCTCATAATAACAAGATAGAGCAACACACAGAGGCTCAAGCCTGTTTTTATAGGACGTACTTTGTTGCCCCTGAAAGCCCTCTTTGTCTATCGGACCAAGTATTTTGACGTTCGGCGAGTCCGGTACTGCAGATAAGACGGGCGGAAGTCCTCTGAAGAAGAATTTCAGCACATTGCTCGCCGATTCGAGATGTGTCGTTATCATGAATTTGCAGCAGTAGGATTGCAGTTCAGTTCCGGCCGGTCCGAATGTTTGAGGCACGGCAGTATAGCATTGCAATAATAGCTGCAAGATAGTATATTCTAACCAAATAGACTTTCATAATGGAGATAATCTGACATGGAAATCATAGTAACAGTAAAAGAAATCAGGGGTCACTGCCCAACATATAAAAAAGGCGATTCCTTTACTCTGAAGGCCGGCTATCAGCTCGTAAGTGACATTCCCGTATGCATGCACGCCTTGGCGGCTTTAATACCTTATTATAACGCCCTGCGTGTTTCCGAGCCCGCCCAATGGGGATTAGACGGCAAGGAAGATAAATCCAAGGCTTATATTCAATGCCCGGACCCCTTCGATTGCACAAACGGCGGCACAGTCATCTTTGAAATATCGAAACAATGAGGCCAAAATAAACTTAAAAACCGACTTGCCGGCAAAATCCCTCATTTTTGACCGGAATCATTCCTGAAAAAGTTTTGAGAAGACTTTATCATTGGCAGCTCTCTGACAATGGAGTACAATTACCTCGATATTTGATCCGACTAAGTGGCGGTGGAAGGTCTGCCGTATTGCGGTCCGAGCTTTCTAAAAAATGGTTGACTGCCTTCCGGGCGGTCAGGCCTATAAGTACAGCCGGAAAGAAAGGGAGTTAAACGATGAAAAAAATTCTGATTCTAACATGTATAACAGCATTGGTATTCCCACTCGCCCTGACGGGTTGTAAGAATGGGACAAAAGCAAAAGAGGAACTGGAACGTCTCAGAGCCGAGCTTGAAAACATCAAAGCAACCTTACAAAAAACCGAGGCTGAAAGAGACGAGCTCAAGGACAAAATTGACATTGTCGCACAGGCCCGCGAGAAGTTGCAAAATCAGGTTAATAACCTTACCAACACGCGTGATAAGCTCAAGGAACAGTTCGGCATTGTTGCCGAATCGCGCGACCAGTTGAACAAACAGCTCAACGAAGTCGCCGGCTCGCGAGACCAGCTACGGAAACGGATCAGTGAACTTATCATTTCAAGCGAGCAGTTGCAAAGCCAGATTGACGAGCTCACTAAGTCTCGCAACGCGATTGCTGCGGAGGCACGGCAAGCCCGGGAACGAATCGACGAACTTGCATCTCAGTTGGCGGCAGAGATGGAAAAGGTTAGCCGGCTTCAAGATCAGCTAACCGGAACAAATAAAGCCGAAGAGAGCAAAGAAATGCTGCCAGTGGAAGTCGTTAGGTATCCAAAGATCCATAGTTTCGACACTTCTCGCTCACAGATAAAGGCCGGACAAAACTCAACTCTAACCTGGCAGGTTACCAATGCGGACGAGGTTCGCATTGAACCCGATATAGGCACCGTCAGCAGTCTGGGCTCAAAGACGGTTACTCCATCTACGACCACTACATACACCATAATTGCGACAAACCAAGCGGGAGAAAGTAGAGAGACGCGCAAGATTAAAGTTATCTAAGCTCCTTCAATCGACGGTTTCGACGTCGCTGTTCCGCCGGTAAAGGCACAAAGTACCGCTTCAAAAGGGCGGATATCAAATGCGGGCAGGTTTCGTCTCCGGCCCGGCCCGGATATGGTGAATGTCACACCAATTCTTCACAAAAACATTCTCAACTGTTGACTGCCAGGGCTATAGCAGCCAAAATGCACGGCTACAAAATAGATAGAGGTTGTTTTATATGAAAATCTACGCCAAGCTATTGCTGACGGCAATATTCTGGGGAGGCACCTTCGTTGCGGGCAGGCTCGTCGCCCAAAACGTCGGCCCTTTTTCAATCGCATTTCTGAGGTTCGCCATTGCATCAATACTCCTGATTCTGCTGACATGGAGAATAGAAGGCAAACTTCCCAAACTGAAAAAGCCCCAAATCATACCCGTTATCCTGCTCGGAATGACGGGCATTTTCCTGTACAACGTTATGTTTTTGAAGGGACTCAAAATAATCGAGGCCGGGCGGGCCTCGCTTATAATCGCGACCTGTCCGATCTTCATCACAATCTTTTCGGCGATTTTCCTGAAAGAAAAGATTAACCCGGTAAAGGGATTGGGAATTGTCATATCGGTATGCGGGGCGGTAATAGTCATCTCAAAAGGAGATATAAACCGGATATTCGAAGGGGGCCTGGGCCTGGGCGAATTTTACATTTTCTGCTGCGTTTTTAGCTGGGTGGCTTACTCGCTGATAGGCAAATTTGTTATGAACAACCTGTCTCCGCTCGCATCAGTATCGTATTCGGCCATAGTCGGAGCCATTGTTTTGTCTATTCCCGCTCTCTTCGAAGGATTGCCCCAAAATATCCCGAACCAATCCGCCGTTGACTGGTTATGTATTTCTTACCTGGGCGTTTTTGGGACCGTCATCGGATTTGTCTGGTATTACCAGGGCGTAGAACGCATCGGTCCGACCAAAGCGGGCCTGTTCATTAACTTTGTGCCCATATCCGCGATTTTTTGTGCTTTTTTTATCCTCTCCGAGCCGATTACCATATCGCTCGCGGTAGGGGCGGTATTGGTAATCTCGGGCGTATATCTGACCAACAGAACCGCAAAAGTTAAAGCAGAATAATCTCAGCTTCCGGCCGCACGATTACAATGCAGCTTCTATTTCTTTTGCTTTTTTAACTGAGGCCTTCTTCGTCTCAACTATTTTTATAGCCGGCTTTCGAGGTATCGATTTGGGACATTTACCGGTCCAGCAATAAAGACAGAGCTTGTCCTTTGGCCGCCCGATGGCTTTGACCATATCATCCACGGTCTGATACCGAAGCGTCGTCACACCCAAATCCTTAGCAATCCAGTTTACCATTTTTTTGTATTTTTCAGAATTGCAGTCGATATATTCCGACACATCTTTCAGATCGTGCCCTTCGATATCACGGATGGCTCTTCGGGCGGCAAGCTCGTTAATAGAGCGAGTGGAAAGGTTGAACCTGCACGGAAACATCAGCGGGGGACAGGCCGGCCTTACGTGTATCTCTCTGGCGCCGCAATCCCAGAGCTTTTTAATAGTGAAGTTTTTGAGCTGCGTTCCCCTCACGATGGAATCCTCACAAACCACGATGCTGCTGTCCTTGATGACTTCCTTGATGGGAATGAGTTTCATTTTTGCGATCAGGTCTCGTTTCGCCTGCGAAGGCGGGGTATAACTTCTGCCGTATCCCGGCGTATATTTAACAAGGGGGCGTCTGAAGGGCTTGCCCGACTCCATCGCATATCCCAAGCCATGGGCGAGACCTGAGTCGGGTACGCCGGAGACAACATCTACGTCGATATCCTTATCATTTTTTGCAAGGTAGCGCCCGCATTTTTCTCTGACTATTTCCGTGTTTATTCCTTCGTAGTTCGATGCGGGAAAACCGGTGTATATCCAGAGGAACGCACAAATCTGGTCAACGTCCCTGCTGCCCCGCCTTCTTTGCATAATACCTTCATCGTTTATCAGAATCACCTCGCCCGGATCAAGGTGTTTTACGATCTTAAATCCGTTATTCGGAAAAGCGGTAGTCTCGCTCGTCACCGCCCAGGCATCCTTGCGCCTGCCGATTACGAGAGGCGTATATCCGTATCTGTCTCTCGCCGCATATACTCCATCTTCATTGAGCAGCAGCAGTGAGCAGGAGCCCTCTATGGCATTGAACATCTTTGCTATACCATCTATTATGTTATCGCCCTGGCTGATCAGTTTTGCTACCAGCTCTGTGGAATTGACGGTCCTTTTGCTTACCTCGCTGAAAGATATTCCTTTCTGCAACAACTGGTCGGCCAATTCCTTCGCGTTTTCGACGATTCCGTTTGTTGCTATGCTGAACGGACCGAATTTCGAGTTTAAATAAATAGGCTGCTCATCCAGATCGCTGATAACGCCGATCCCCTTGTTGCCTTTCATGCCCTTGTAATCATCGTAAAGTTTTGCTTTGAACTGGCTCTGGCTTATATCACGGATATGGCGTGAAAAACCATCTCCGAAGACTGCCATGCCGCCGAATTCCGTTCCGAGGTGTGAATGATAATCCGTGCCGTAGAAGAGAGTTTCGACACAATTCCCCTCAGAAACTACTCCAAAAATGCCGCTCATTTTCCAACTCCTTTATGATGGGTTCAACTTCACTCCTTTTTGAGCGTTTAACTGAACTGCTCGATACCCCGCACGTTCCTATGTACGAGATCAACCTGATAATACAAACATATTTGTCTCCCATCAAGGAAAAAGTGTTCTTTATCGCACAATAACGGCCGATGTGCGTGATGTTTTTCATAAGTGCATGTATAAAAGGAAATTCGGAACGTTTTTTTTGTAACACCTTTAATATACTTCCATACCGGATGTGCATTCTCAAACCAGGGGAAAAGAACCACTCGAAAAGGTCCGCAAATTGCTTTTTTCACGGCTGCAATTTGGTATAGTATTCAAAAGCAAAGCCCGGAAGTGTAGCCCGGCATAGTTGATAGAGGTTTGAATACAGTTGCCTTGAGGAGAAAAAAACATGTTGGTTCGACGAATGCTGCTTCTTATTGTTTGGTGTTTCATACTACCGGTATCACTGTGGGGCTCTGTCGCCGGGCAGATGGAAACACGCAGAATTCCCGTAGCAAAAGGCCTGGCCTCGCATCCGGTCAACGGCGGTAATTGTTTAATCTCCGACGGGCAATACCAGTACATCGCCTTTTATGACGGCGACCACCGGATGACCGTGGGAAAACGAAAACTCGGCGAGGCACAATGGGACCTGGCCAGGCTGCCCGAACGAGTCGGATGGGACACGCATAACCGCGTTATTCTGTTTCAGGACCGCAAGGACTATTACCCCATTTGTAAGTGCTTGTAGGTAAATGATTAATGATTGACATTATTGGACTTATGATGCTGGCCGAAGCGAAGGCGAAGCCGCGCCGTAGGCGAAACGAAGGTGCTTGTGGCGCGCCTGTTGCGCGCTTCTGGGCTTGGATTGGTCCATCCATAGGCGACACTGCTGCCGTCTTTGCGGTACGCGAGATCTTCCGCAGAGTTTCTTCTGGTTGACAGCGGTCGTACGAGGGTCACGCCGTCGACAAAGGGAATTTCGGTTTCATGTCGCTTCCGCTTCTTCTACAGAAATCAGTTGCGAGCACATACAAGGTATTTTATGCCCGTAAGAGTTTTCATACCTTTGGTCACTTTCGGCCATTCAAATCCCGCTCAGCCGAGCCACATCCGGCCGTATCGGTAAGCGCCACATAACAGGGCCGATTGGATTAAGATGGAGTGTTTCCAGAAACCCATGATATTGTCCTCTTCGTCGGAGAGTGCTTGTGAAGGTTTCGAGCTCACCGACCTGCTGGCCTCGCCACTGTCGGCAGAGGCGGCACGACGAATTCCACGCCTCTCCACTCGGCCACCACTTCGAGGTAGAGATACGGGTTGGGCCACGAGCACGAAGGTTCGATGACCGTGGTCTCCGGCCATTCGTTCCAGCTCGTGATCAGGATGTGGTCGGCGCCGGCGTCGCTC
>Ga0180434_10000513_pt1 | contig 57002 bp, 75 predicted proteins | sample SS_ome_7_FD_132453 | JGI IMG/M metagenome (GOLD analysis project Ga0180434, IMG submission 132453) | Hypersaline lake sediment archaeal communities from the Salton Sea, California, USA - SS_1_D_2 metaG | ecosystem: Environmental > Aquatic > Non-marine Saline and Alkaline > Hypersaline >...
CCATGTTTCACACCTCATTCTGCTACAACAGTAGCGATACCATAAAGGGTGTAGGGAGTATATAATGATATTGGTATCTCTCATTTATGTGTTCAACCCAAGTGTTTGAGCAGAGAATTTGACCGCTTCACGATGGCCTTTGTTGCCTTGATTTTCTTGCTTGTGCCCATAACCTTCCTTGGCTTCACTTCGACCTTCCGCTTTTGCGCTCTCGCTTTGAATTCTCCCTTTGGCCTTCTGACTTCACCTCTGTGTCGCTGAAGCTCCATAACGGCAAAGGCATGAGCCCACAATCGATAGTTGCCTGTCTGCTTTGCAACCGTGAGCCAAACATCGACATCACGCAATATATGATGAATTTTATTTTGATACACAAATCTTAAAAGCTCCTCTGGAGCTATCTTCAACCGCTCTGAACCAACCTCTCCTCGCAACATCGCTCCAATCAGCTCGAGCTTGTTGCCCTCTTTGTCATCTGCGAATGCTTCCCCATATGCGTCAAAGAAGAGATTGTTCAACAAATCTCGGAAGCTCTCGCTTGACTCCACAACCTTCTTTAAATCCCATGGCTCAATGCCTTCCTCTTCAATGATTTCCTTCGCCAATGAAAGCTTTTGCATGTCTGTCGGTTTTTTCATCTCGAGCTTGAGCGAAATCTTCTGAAGGTCAAGGATGATTTTGTCCATGTCATTGACCAGCAATATCATTGGTTGTTTCAGGAGCTTTGCCTTGGACACGAGGAGCTGCTGGGCGCTCTTCGTGAGGTTGTCTGCTTCGTCAAGTATCGTGAGGCGCTTCTTTTTGTCGAGTCCAGCCACACCAGTGAACTGTATCGCTCTCTTGATTTGTCCCACATTCCGCTCATCGCTTGCGTTCAGCTCGGTGATGGCGCAATCGAAATCAGCAGCAAGACAATGGGAGAGTGTCGTTTTGCCAATTCCAGACCTTCCATGGAGTATTAGGATGGGCAGCGGTGCTCGACCTTTCCAGTGCATTTCCATCCACCTCTTCGCAGCGCTCACGATGTTGCGATTGCCGATGAAATCCTTCAGTGATTTCGGTCGATACATCTCTGTCCAAATCATCCTCGCTTCACCCCTATCTTGCCTGTGTCGAGGTATGCTGTGAGATTGGATTGTTTCAGGCCTGTCATAATCTCCTCGATACTCATGCCGAGCGCTTCGAGGATTGGCTCACTTGGGAGCACAATATGCCTTCTGACATTGTTCGGAATATCGAAGATGACACCGAAGCCTATTGGGTCATCATCCCAATCAAGTGCAACAACATCGGTCTTGGGTTTGCCTTCCACTGTCCCGAGATACACCCAGAAGCTATCCCCACGCTTGTAATTCTTGCCGAGATAGGTGTTGCTGTAATTGGGCGCTCTGACCTGTGGCACATCAGTCTTGTATTCCTTTCGCCACGACATCGGGATTGCCAATTTTTGTGGGTTTATGGTGGCTTCCTCGATGGATTGGATGGCCTTCTTTATCAGAGGTCGCACCTTCTCGACCTTCCCTTCAACGATGAGTTGGAAGAGCTTCTTTTGAAGCGCCTTTGTAAGCCTGCTGCTGTCCCTTCGTTTTGAGTGCGCTCCCTTGATTATCATCCGCTTCTCGATTGGGACATCACGCACATCTTGTCCATCCCAAATCGGCACTTGGATGTATCGCTTTTTTCTGCCCCATTGAAACACGACCTCATTGATTGTTTCGAGCTTGATTTCAAAGTGGTGGCTCTCCGCATTCAATCTGCCAGCAAGCTTCTGGAAGGATTTGTTGATGTGTTTGACGGTCTTGTCGCATGCTCTCTTCAACTTGTCAAGCTCCCAATCTTCAGAGTCTGGGAATGTGAACAGAATTCCATCGGTGTCGCCATACCAGACTTTGAAGCCAGAGCGCTCGAGGATACCAATCACCCAAGCAATCATCATCCTGACAGTGCCTGTAATATCACTGCCGACCTTCCCTGCGTTGAGTCGGAAGTAATCGCTGCCCATTACACCATAGAGAGAGTTGGTGAAGAATTTGAGCACCTCTTGTTCATCCTTCAACTCTGTATATTCATCGCTGTTGTATTCACAAGCGTGCATCCGCTCCCTTAATTGATAGCGCTCGTCAACGAGCTGGTCATAAATTATTGGCACCAATCCTCGTGGCTTTTTGGAATAGCAGCGCCCACTCGGTGCAACGAAGTAATCGCCATCAGGCTTCGGAGATTTGACATATGTTTCCTGCGAATAATTCCCTGTTCTGACAGCGTTTGGATATGCTGTCTTCAAGTCCAAATAAATAGCCTTCCGAATGAGTCCAGTGAAGGCTTCTCCAACCCACCCACCTTTGTCAATGCCTTTGCCCTGCTCGAGTGAGGCAACTGTTGGCAGCACGAGATAGCTATGACATTTGTGAAGGAAGTATGCGTCAGCCAATTTGCTGTTCTGGGCAAACACCTCAATCGAGCTTCCACACTTCTGGCACAAACCGATGAAGAAGCCTGTCAGATTTTTCTTGTCTATGAGTCGGTCAACCAACTCCAAATCTTTGATGTTGTAAATGAGGAGCTTTGCCATGTCTGTCCTGTACAACTCACTGATTGTCGTGCGCTCGACCTTCCCCTCACCAAGCTCCTGTTGTGACACATAATCGAGGTGAAGGTCATCTGGCGTGCCAACATATCGTTTGACATACATCGCAAGCGTGTCCATCCGTGCGAAGTCATCCCAATTTGGACAGGTGAACTTCCTGCTCGGAGTCTTGGCACGCTCTCGCAGATAGTCGAGGTCATAATTGATGTTCCAATTCGTGATAATGTCAGGTGGATTCAATTGGAAGTATTGAGTGATAGCCATGAACAACCGCTTCTCATCCTTGTAGCTCCTCAATTTGATTTTGGCATTCGGATATGCTGCCTTGATTTTGTCATAGTCCACCTTGCTTCCTTCGGTGAACAGAATGGTGTAGGTGTTGCTGGCTTTATCCCATATTCCGACCACCAGCACTTCAGCGGTCGGATACTTGGGCAGAGCGAGTCCAAGCTCATCCTCATTCTCGATGTCCACAATGGCGATGTTCGGTGGTATCGGTTTGCAGTCCAAAGGTTTAATGTCCTTCGGATAAATCACCTCACGGTCTGGCACTTCGATTGTGTGCCAAATCCCATGGTCATATCTCACCCTATCCTCATACAAAATATCAGCCTCATAGGTGATGGGATACTTGTTGCGGATACTCGGCACATTGAATGGAAAATCGACATACACCTTCAACAGTGGATTGTTATCAATGTCCACTCCCTCTTCGACTATCTCGGTGATGCAATTATCGTTTGGAAGCTTCTTTGTCTTTGGAATGTACAAATATGGTCGAGTGCCCTTGAGCACCTTGTGTACACGCTTCCCATCCTCTCCTCGACCGAAGAGATGAACCAGAAGCTCTCCCTTGACTTCATAGCGGATTTTGTAGATGGTGCACTTCATGCTTGCACCCACGAGGCAGAATGGAGCGAGGTGTGAACTTGGAAAAATTCACGGCCATTCCCCTCGAGGTTTGTGCTCATGATTTGCTCGACTTCTCTGCCAACCAAGCAAAGAAGCACTTGAGTTGGAAGAGTGGGTTGCTTCCAACTATGATATAGTGCTCGGTTTGAGCCATGCGAATGATGATTTTCACTTTGGAGCTTCGAGGGATTTTTTCAGAGCGCTTGACCACATCAAAGGTCTTGCTCAATATATCCTGTACACTGAAGCCATTCCAGTACAAATCGTCAATGATTTTGAAAGCACGCTCGACCTCTCCCTTGCCACAAGCCTTTAACAGCTGCTCTATCTGGCCATAATCCACGAAATCGACAAGGCTTTGTATATCGCTGACCTCTATTACATTTGGCTGAAGGGACATCGTATAAAGCAAATTAATGGCCTTCCGCAGTGAGCCTTCCGATACTGCGGCAAGATAGCTTCGTGCGTCAGGCTTCATCTCAATTCCTTCTCCCTTCTCGATGGTGGCGATTGCCGACCTTATGTCATTCAATTCGAGCTGGTGAAATCGAAACACCTGACATCTATTTTGGATGGGTGATATAATTTTATTTGAATTATTTACACTCAATATAAATCGGCAGGTCTTGGCATATTGTTCCATTGGCCTTCGGAGAGCAGCTTGTGCGTCAGGTGTCAGGTTGTCTGCTTCATCGAGGAAGATGAGGTTGAACACCTTCCCGAGCTTTGAGTGAGGCAATCGGGCACTGGTCGCAAACTTCTTTATCTTTGTGCGCACGACATCGATGCCACGCTCATCCGATGCGTTCAGCTCAATCCAATTGTTTTTCCACTCGCTTCCGAAGGCATCCCTTGAGAATGCTTCTGCGCAAGTTGTCTTCCCTATTCCTGCATCACCGACAAAGATGAGGTGTGGCATATTCCTGTCGCCATCCTGTATGGCCTTGACCATATGTTTCAGCCTGCTGACTATGTGGTCTTGTCCAATCACCTCATCCAAGCTTTTTGGCCTGTACTTTTCAATCCATGGTAGATTTTCATCTCTCATTTTCACACCTCGCCTGAATACATTATCGACTCCTCAATACTTAAATCATTCTGATGTAGTGATTACAAGATACTCTGCCCTCAACATTGTGTTATTCCTGACTCGATAAAACACGCTCTCCTCAAGCTCAAGATATGTTCCAAGCTTCGATAAGCCTGTTGTCTTTGGTCGGCAGCTCCCGCAGGTCTGATGTTCCACGAGGATTTCACCCTCAACGAGCACCAGCACTGACGGTGCTTTTGTCTTGTTCTTTGAACTCATCTGTTGCGCAAACAATCCGACCTTCTCAACGCTTAATCCGAATGCCATCAAATCACTCCTCTGGATTTGAGATATTTCACCATCTCTTCCTCTGTTGTGTGTCCATCTCCCATCAGGCCATCTCCCATGCCAAGCTTTGGCGACCATTCGCCACCCACATTCCAGAAGTGAACAGGTGGCTCGAGGTCGTCAAGGTGGTCTATCATCCAACTGAAAGCCTTGGCATCAATGAATTGGTCGCAAGGGAAGTTTGGCCTGTACAGAGCTTTGTCGTTGTAGCTGTATCCATCGTCAACAATTTCAAATGTCCACTTCCTATCCGAGCGCATCAATGGGCTGTTCCTGACATTAATCATCTTCCGAGCATCCGTGAGTATCTTGTCGTGGCGCTTCTTGAAATTGTGAATCAATACACCTTTGACATCGATTGATATGTTGTTCTCCATTATACCTGCGAGCAATCCCGAGAGGATAGTGCCACTGGACACAACCATCACAAGAGTGCCATTGGTGTCGAGTTTATCCTTGACCGCTTCGATGAGCTTCATATGTTCGGTCTTGCTTTCGTTGAGTCGAAGGCCAACAGGCAGATAGCGATAGTTGTCCACACCCTTCCTTCGCAGCCAATCCTTTGCCCAACCTTGAACAATCCTTTGGTGGTGTCCTCGAAGCTCCACCCCTGTGCTGCCGAATGACTTCATCATCTTCCTGTAAAAGTCATCGTGCCCTGTTGGATAAAATCCATAGTGCTTCATATCGAATTGCTCGGCAAAGTATCCGACTCCCCAACCAACACGAGCAATGATTGTGTCTTGGCTCACGACCGTTTTGACTCCCTCTTCCTGAAGCTTCTCGAAGTATGGCACGATGCCTCTGACCTTTGAGAAGTTGGGCATGGGGAATGGGAATGGCAAATCATCTCGGACAACAGTGAATTCCTTCCCTTCCTCTGTCCTGTAATCCTCGAGGGTGGGCATGTCCAATCCGTGTAGCTTGCCTTGGAGCTTCCTGCTGTCCCTCAATTCCAGCTCGATGTCCTGCCGTTTCAATCCACATCACCTACCAAGATTGCGACCGCATTGTCCAATTGCTTTCTGTTCAGGCCAAGCTCTCGCATGAGCTTCTTGTTTGGCTTCTCAAAGAGGTTGAGGAGCGCCTGATTTACCTCACCGACACTGCCATATTTTTCCAGAAGCTTCTCTGCGGTCTTGTCGCCAATAAATGGATAGCTCAAGAGCACTCTCATTGCTCGGTCTTTGTGTGTTGCTGTCGGTCGAGTCGCAACAACCTCGCTCCTGTCTTTGCTATCCCTTGCCTTGTAGTACATTCTCACAATCAACTCGGCAGCTTCTCTCCTGTCTGAACAGAAGATTGGGGGAAATCCTCGAAGGCTACAACTGGCTATCGCTCCAAACAACCGCAGCTTCCTTCGGTTGTATTCCGCTATCTTTTGAGCGCTCGTCAATCGTGGCTTGTAAAACACCTTCTTTTTGATGTCCTTGAACACTTCGGTGATAGGCTTATCGACCAAGAAAAATGCGTGAGGATATTGGGACAATTCTTGGAGCTTCGCAAACAGGTTGCCATTCTCGATTTCATCCCACAAATCTTCGCTCTTCCGCTCGACCGCAAACCCAAACTTTGGGTCAGCATAATCTCCGACCTCGAGCTGAACCACTTTGGCCTTTGAGCCAATGTCAATACTCCCAGCCTTGTCCAGTGATATTTTTTCATTTGCGTCAGGTGCAAACTTCTGGAGCGCTCCCTTCACCAACCTCTTCATCATGTCGTGTTCTCTGTTGTCAATCAATAATGTCATTTTACCATCCTCTGAATTTGGGGCAGGCTTCTCCAACGCACAGCCCATGTTCATTCTTAATCTTCCCACATGTGTCGTGTTTATATTCTGGCACATGGAAATAAATATGTTTGATTTGATAAATCCTTCTCGAGCGGAACATTCTGTCAACCCATCTAAATGTCTCACTCATCTTCTCGAATAGCTCGACCACTTGGCCAAAGCTGTATCCGATTTCCTTGAGCTGAATCACCGTCATTCTCCGAGTTGGATGAGTTGGATTGCGGCTGAACAGGTCGTTGTGTACACACATTCGAGGAATGAGCGCTTTGATAAGCTCGTGGAAGTCATCGTCAGGCACGGATGAATATTCACGAGTGGACACAATCCGCTCTCCCTCGATAAGCTCTTTGTCTGCCGCATACTCGAGTATGTCAATGCCAAACTTCTCGATGAGGTCATCCAAATCCAGCTTCGCTTCGGGCAAATTAGGGATAAAAAGTGTGGGGGCACGAGCATTTTCTATGATTTCGTAAATGGAGTTGTCCACGACCTCTTCAGCCTTGACAGGACAACAGAATGTATCCCCAATCAAATATTGCTTGTGCTTCTCCTCTCTCGCATATCTCGACATTGGGACACGGCACAATCTTCTTGGCTCTTTACACATGCCATCCATCGTGCGAAGCTCGAGCTTGTCCTTGAGCCAATTGTGAACCGCTCGAGTCTTTGCCTTCAGCTCTTCATCGTACAGGTGAACAGAAGGCTTCAATCGAATGAAATGGTGGAAGCCTTTTGAACCAGAGAATGAATTGATAAATGGCAAGCCTTCCTTCTGACAAAACTCGATAAGCTTGATGGTGTCGAGTTGCGCATTTTCAGGCTTCTCTTTGTCATCAAAATCGGTGAACAGATTTCCCACTCTCACGCTCTTGACAGATGGCGGATGAAATCTTTGGTCAAGCTCGGGATAGCTGTTGTGAGAAGTGAAGCAGATAGCTCGACCAGTGTTTGCTTTGAACCACCTCGCAAACTCTTCCCGATTGTACACTGGGGTTTGAATTGGGTCGCCAACCATTCGAGGAAAATCCATGAAGCCATAGGCATCCCATAGCTTGTACAAATCTCCGAGCTTGGCTTTCATCCTTCCCACTCCAATGAATAGACAGGCAGGATTGCCTCTGGTGCAAACTTCCTCTTGAGCTGCGCCAAGCCTTCACTGTCGAGGTCGCTGCCGTCATTAACGAAAGGGAAGCCTATGTCAAGCACTTGTCGGTGGAAATCCCATCTGACATAATCGACCAAATACTTGATGGTGTGAACCGATTTGGAGATGAGGAAGGACACGGTGGAATAGGACAGTGGAGCGCCCACATTAAAAGCCACCATTTCGCCATCCAGCCAGTATCCCCTATGGTATAGGTTGAATTGGGTCATATTCTTGAGGATTTTGGTGTTATATGCGATGTCGTCAAATTCATCGGATTGGCTGTGATACTTCTCGCAAAGCTCAATCGCTCTCGGAAGGTCGGACAATGATAATGGTTTCACCTCAAGCTCCAGACCGAAGTTGCGCACATTGTTGCGAAGCTTCTTGAGTTTGCCACCATGCAATCCCACGACCTTCTCGGTGCTGTTGATGTAATTATTATCGATTTGTTCAATATTAAAACCTTGGAATACAAGTGGATGTATTTTTGTTGATATATTATGTGGAGCAAATAAAATCTCAAGCTCACCAAAGGTCTTGTAGTGGCGCTGAAGAGCTTCATCGATGCGACCTTTCAGGATTGGTGGGACAAGCAGCAAGCCTTCCTCGTTGGTCAAGCGCCACCCATCGAAGTTGATGTCATAGTCTTGACAACACCAAAGCTCTGGTGAGCTGTACCAAAAGTCAAGCTCCGCTTCCTTGAGTGCAGCAGATAGCTGCTTGTAGATTTCCACCGTGAGTTTCATCTCACTCTTCCTTTCTGCTCTTCTTGCCCGATAGGGTGAGTGGTCTGTGTGCTCGAGATTTCTTCAGACCACCCTTGCTCGATTTTCCACCCATGTTAATTCGCTCCCTCGATTTTGACGGTGATGTGCGCTCCGCATCGAGTGCAACCACCGCTCTTCTCTGTTGTTCCTTCGTGAAGCTCCTGTGACAATCTGTTCCAGAGCTTCCTTGCTGTCTTCATGCAACAGGTATTCACTCGCTCACCGCTTGTACTTCATTGGGCTTATGATAACCTTTGCTGTCAGGCTTCCCATCAGGATTTGACCGAAGATTTTGCCACCATCTTCCTCGATGGATAGGTCAATCACCGACTCATCCGTCAGTATAGGCAAGCTCTTGAACTCGATGGTTGGCACGATTGTCTCAACCTCTTCGACCTCTTCTGATTGCGTGTGAGCAAGAAGGCCACCGCTCGATTTCAGTGGCACTTCGTTGGTGAAGATTTCATCCCCTGTCGTTGTCATCTGCTCAAACACAACTCTATCTTCGTTGCGCATGACCTTCAGGATATGGATGCCATCGTCAATCACCTCGAAGGCTTTGACAGGAAGCTTGAATGAATTATCCATCTTCCAGAATTTGTCGATTGCCTTCTTGCCCTTCTCGAACAGGTTGCCACACGATGGGACATTGACCTTTTTGTTGATGCCCTTCCGCTTCCACTTGAAGTCAATATCCTTCTCGTGTCCATCGATAGTGAGTGGAGAGTTTGCGTCAGGGAAGAGGTGGCTTTTGAATGCCACTTCCTCGTCAAACTCCTTGTTCTCCAACAGCACTATAATCGAGTGCATGTCATTGGCGAGAAGCATACCACCCTCGCCAATTGATATGTTCGCTCCTGTCTTGCTGCCCTTGTTTATCTTGTCCCCAAAATCGCACATGCGAGTTAAGTGGGGAAATATCTTGTCTATTTTCATTTGCTATACACCTCTGCAAGTCTTTCATAATCTCTTCTCAATCTCTCTTCTTTGTAGTCGTACACTATGCCCTTGTCATCATATCCGACCGCTCTCACTCCACCGCACCAATCCATCGCCCATGGGCTGTACTTCAGCTTGTTCCATATGACATAGCTGTTCATAAAGATTTCACGGTTGAGGCTTTCAGCCTTCCTCTCAAGAATGTCTGCCCAACCGACTCTTCCACCGCTCTTGACTATTTCACGAGCGAGGGACAGAGTGTTGAAGGTATTAAATCCTGCATCCTTGAAGTAATCCCCTACACCGCAACAAATGTCATCGCTGTTGTATGGGATTGTGTGGAAGTTGAAAGTGCTATGACCTATGCCAGCATCCTGCAATTTGAACCCAAGCTTCTCGAGGAAGAGTGAGCCAACCAATTGCCATTCTGAAGTAGCACGAAACATCTGGTCATAATCGAAGCCTTGAATGTAGAAATTTTCACGGATGCCCGCATTGTGAGCATAGTAGTGGTATGTGTCTGATGTCACATGTGGCGCTCCTGCCTCGAGGCAGGCATCCACATACTGCGGCAAGTGCTCTTCAGTGATGTTGATATAGGCCATTGATGGTTCAATTCTCGGGATAGCTCTGATGCCGACTTCGTTGAGCTGCTTCACTAATTTGAAGCGCTCGGTCGAGGATGGTGCAGCCATCTCAATCTTCCTCGCAATCTTATCATCCACATGAGTTATCGTCACATGGACAGCGATGTTCTTGCCCATCTCGCAAATCTGCTTGAACCACTCTCCCTCTCCGAGCAAAACCGACTTGGTGTTTATCATCATCGGATAGTCGTGGTCATGGATTGTTTTGAGTGCTGTTAAAGCCACCTTCTTTTGCTTCTCGACTGGGATAAAATCTTCAGTCCTAATACCCAGCCTGATTGGTATCCTTCGCTCTATGGCCTTCTTCAACTCACCCTTACAATTGCCTGCCAGTATCTTCTCCAGCTCGTTGGTCACATATTCCTTCGAGGAAGCTCTGACCTTGGCAAGCTCCCAGTTGTCATAGAATGCCGCATACAAGCTCTGTTCAAAGAGCTTTGCGAAGCAATAGATGCACTGGAAGCAAAGGCCACCACTGTACACATCCATGTTCAGTGGCATTGGGCACTCACTCGCTCGGCAGCTGACTTCAAGCATTGAACCGTAATCGCTTGGAAGCTCTCGCTTCTGTTCCTTCCATTCCTCTTCGAGAAGGTCGAAGGTTGCCTGAAGCTCTGCTCTCTTGTGTCGCTCGATTGACCTCAAGTCAGGCTTATCTTTGGCGTGCATTGTCGGGAATAGTGGTTGTTTTGCTGGCATGATTTTGTTGATGTCGATTGACTCGATTTGTTCTTTGACTATGTCCCTTGTTTTGTCACCGACAAACCCTTTCACCCTGCTTTCAATTGTCATTTGTTTCACCTCATAGATGTGCCAACAAGTCTGGCTTCGACTTCCTGCGCTTCCAGATTACCATCCCATCGCTATCCTCACCAGCTGCGTCAATATAAAAGTTGTCATATAAATCTCGCATGCCGTACATTTTTTCATCCACCTCATTCCACAATCGCTTCATGAGTTGATAATCCTTTTTGTTGTACAGAACTGGCGAAGCTTCCACCATGTCCTTCCAGCGCACTTCACCCTTCTCTTTGAGAACAGCGCAAGCGTGTCGGAATGTGAACTTGTTGAAGCCATCTGGCCATATCAGGTCGATGCCGCAACAACTCTCACACGCACTGTCGTATGGCATATTGACCCAATCAGCGCTCGAGGTCGGAATGCCATATGACTTGAACAACTTCATTATCCTTTGTGCGTTGGGCTTCCATGGTTCATCCGCATTGGCCTTCCACATTCGCTCGAAGTCAAACCCTGCCTTCTCGAATTTGACTTTGGCCATTGGCCTTCTGGAGCTGTGATAATTGTAGAATGTAATGTGTTGGCAACCGCTCTCAACCGCTTCCTCTGCATATGCCCGCAGCTCCTCTTCACTGTCATTGATTGTTGGCATTACTGGTTCATGTTTTACAGCAGCCCATATACCACTGTCATTCAAGGTCTTGATGGCCTTCCATCTGGCCTTCGGTGTAGGTGCTTTTGGCTCGAGCTTCCTGATTTTTTCAGGTGTCCCTGCTATGATGGATATGACTGGAGCTGCTTTCATCTCCGAGATTACATCAAAGTATGGCGATTTTGCTGGAAGGTCTGATTTGACGAGTAGTAGAACGGGGTGGTCATAATCCTTGAATAGATTAAGGATTTTCAGTGTTATCTCCTGCTCTCGCTCGATTGGTAGCATGAATGGTTCAGAGCGCACGCCAAGACCGAAGGCAATGCCCATCCGCAGACCGAGTGCTATTTTGTTCTTGGTCTGCTTCTCGGAATAGGCAAGTGCGAGCATCTTCTCATACTGCTTCAAATCAGCTGGGCGCACCGTGTTGGGAGTCCAGTTGTCATAGTAGGCAGGGAAGATAGTGCTTTCAAGCTCTCGACAGAAACAGAAGGTGCAGTGGATACTACACCCATGATAACTGTCGCCACCGAGCGCTTGGGGGCACACATGCTGGTCGCCACGAATGAACATGGGCTGCTTGAACTTCTCGGGAAGCTCTCGCTTGTTGCCATCGGTCTGGCGCTGGAAGTAAAAGTCAAACTCTTTGTCAGGCATTAGTCCTCACCAAGCTCAAGGTCATCGTCATCGTCATCCTCTTCGCTCTCTTCCTCGACCTCTTCAGCTTCCTCGCTTCCTTCCTCGCTTTCTGACTCGTCATCATCCTCTTCTTCAGCTTCCTCTTCTTCACGCTCACGCTCTGCTTGCACCTCATCGTATTGAGCAACGAGATAACCAACTGTCAGGTTGTCCCCTTCCTTCAGTATCCAGATGGGATGCTCTATGTCTTGACCGTACAAGGATATGCTTCCAGAAAGCACCGACATCACTTCAGCGAAGTTGCTGCCAAGGATTATCTCAAATCCCTTCTTGACCTTTGCATCGAGCGGTCGAGCTATTCCTGTTGCATGCGCTTCCATCGAGCCAATCAGTGCAAGGCTTCCCTTTTTGTTGAAGGTCAACCTGACAACCTTGATTTCCTTCTGGCCATACACAAGCGTTGTCGGTGATAGGATTGCGTTGATTTCACTGGCCTTGATTTTGACCTCGCTCCATTCCATCTCGCCAAGCACTGGCAGGTTGTCCTTGACCTTCAACTGTGAGGCATCTTCAATCCTCGCAGCGTCAGCATCGCTGGGGGTGAGTTGAGCTTCATACTTATCACCCTTCAAGTGCACGGTCGTGCCTCTGTGTTGGATGGTAATCTCCTCATCATCACCAAAGAGCTTATTGACCCAATCGACAAGCTCTGCGTCAATGACATATTGACCGCTCTTGCCCGTGAGCTTCAGCTTCTCCGCTTTGCCCCAAGTGAATGCTGTATGGTCGCTGGTAATCCATGACCAAGCAATCGACTTCTTTTTTATGTTCACTTCAGCTATCAGCGGTGAGAACAGTGCTGAACCACCGCTCTCTCTGGCAGTCATCTTGCTGATAAGACCTGCCACCGCTCCTGCTTTGCCTTTCAATTCAAACATTTTTTCACCTCATTACAAATCTCCAAGTTCAATCTCTTCTTCATCGTCATCGCTGTCTTGCTGCTTCTCTGGTGCTCCCTTTGGCTTCTCTGCGCTCTTCGACTTCTTGCCCTTGTACTTCTGCAACCAACTGAAGCTCGGCATCTTAACGCCACGCTTCTTGGTGTCCTTCTTGAGCATCTCACCATACTTCTCGAGGAAGGCTGTGAAGCTCTTCTCGGGAAGCACGAGCTTTGTGAAGTTGTGCGTCAAGCTCCGAAGCTTCCTGCTGTCTGCGAACCATTTGCCTTTGTCATAGTACAGGCGCAGGATAAAGTCCACTCTCGCATCATTGCCCTTCTGACCAGCTGCCACGACCTTCTCGACTTCCATATCACCCTCTTGAAATTTGCGAGTCGTTGGGTGAGCTGTCCATAGTAGATTGTACTCACCTCGAGCTGCTTTGTTTGCAAGCTCATTGTGTAGTGGGTTGATGTTTCGATAGTCCAGCATTTGGTCGAGCGCTGGAAGAGTCTTTTTGCCTCGTGCATAAGCTTCCTCTTGGCGCTCCATCAGGAGCTGAACATATGGTATGCGATAGGTTGCTTCAACATAATCTCGCTGACAGAAATACCAGACACTGCCCATGTTCTCTATGACCAGCCAGCCATCCATTCCTGTTTCAGCTTTATGCTCAATCAGGCGCTGGTCAAAGATTTTGAAAGCATCATAGACCTGCCAGATGTCATCGCACTTCGCATACTGTATGCACTCCTGATACTCGAGAGGAATGATTTGAGAGAAGAGGAGAGGTGCAACACCTTCCTTGTCGCAGTCAATGAAGCAGAGCAGGATTTTATCGAGAGGTATGCCCATCACCTCGTGCATGTGAGTGATTAGTTGTAGGATGAAGTTTGATTTGCCTGACCCAGCCATTCCTTCGAGCTGGATGCGAAGCACATTGAAATCCTTCCCTTTATCCGCTCCTGACACGATGTTCACGCATGACTTCCCTGCCATGCTCTTCTTCAATGAATCAGCGATTGACATTGTTCCTCACCTCTCAATCTTCTCCAAGGTCAATCATTCCACCGTCATCATCGTCATCGTCATCTTCCTTCTTGGGCTTCTTGGTGGGCTTCTTTTTGTCCTTCTTTTTGGGCTTGGGCTTCTCTTCCTCTTCCTCTTCCTCTGCCTCAAGCTCCTCATCATCGTCATCGACCTCTTCGCTGTCCTGCTCTTCCTCTTCCTCATCTCCAGACAGGTCAACCTCGCTCTCATCGTCAAGTGGCTCATCTTCCTCTTCGTCATCCACCTCTTCGACCTGTTCCCTTGGGATTGGAATTATTGGAACAATGACATTCGCTGTCATCCCAACTCTGCCCTCATCATCCTTGTCTATCTGACCCAAGAAGAGCAGTGAGCTTCCTTCAGCATAGAGCACCTGCGATTTGTCCACCATGATGGACAGGCCACCGTGCTTCTTGATGTCCTCAATATCGAGGGAGTCGTCAATGCAGACAAACCTGCCATATGTGTATCCGCTCTGGGATGTCATGACGGCAGCATATGTCACATCTCCTCGAATGAGTCGCATATCGCTCCTGACCTTCTTGTTGCATACATTGAACTCTGCGTCAGCAATCGGCACGACCTTGAAAAGCTCCTGCAAGACCTCATCTGGATTTGCATCCATCTGCTCCTCGCTCTCCTTGAAGTGAGTCAGACCTTCGATTGCTCCAAGCTCAAAGATGCCTTTCACGAGGTCGAGAGTGCATTGCGCTTTGTAGGTCATTCCACGCTCGACTTCCTCGACAAGCTTGGTGTTGTCATCGAACATCACGAGTGAAAAATATTTCAGCTCTTGCTCGGAGTCGGTCGCATCCTCATCGATGCATACACCCAGCCCATAGATGTCAGCCCTGTCGTATGGCTCTTTGCTCTTGTCCTTCGGTGTTATCCTTCTCGGTTTGGTGAAGTCCAAAACCAATAGCTCCATCTCACGACCTCTCCTGACGAGTGGGGTGGTGTGTGTTGCTTTCAATATTCTCAAGGCATGCTCGACCTTCGCATCATCCTCGAAGGATTTCAATACAGGCTTTTTTATAATTGTCTTCAATTCCTTCGTGAGTTCATCCATTACTTCTTTTGTCTTCCTGCCTGATGCTTCGGCAAGTGCCTTTGCCCAGTTTTTAAGCTCTGCGGCTTGCTTCTTTTTTATTTTCATTCTTTCACATCTCCTGTCTTTTTGAGAGTGTCCATTTCAGCCTTGGGGAATTCAAATATCAAAAAGGTCGTGTCGTGTGTTTCAGCTTTTGATACTCGCTTTGGCTCGGGATAGTGCACTGGGCTTCCAAATATGTCCCTGAAAGCCTGTGGCACTTTCAAGTATCCGAGCTTGCGCTGAATGACATTCTCGATGCTCAATTGTTCTCTATCAGTTATTGGTGTCATTAACATCTTCTCGAACACTCCTGCCTTGCGGCAATTCTCCGATAAGGTTGTTTAAGTTTTTAAAGCTTTCTGGGGTTCAATCAGCCTTCTTCAACCACTTGGGAAGCTTCTTGAGTTTAATCATCGGTGCTGTGCCCTGATATGACCGCTCAAATAATCCTTCATCTTCCATCTTCCTGACTCGCTGGGATGCAGTTTTTTTGCTGACATTCCAATAATCTGAATGCGATAGCGTGCGGATGAAATCAGCTCTCTTAATTGTATCACCATCCTTCCGCTTCAGCTTCTTGATAGTGCTCTTGTAGAGTCGCACTGCCTCGCTCACCTGCATCTTCCAAACTCGCTGGTGGTCTTTGGGTGGCGCAATCCCTTCCTCGAGAAGTCCAATCAGCTGCTTCCAGACTGGCATCACATAATTCTTGGCATAGCCTACATCTTCAAGCTTGAGCGTGTCATCGAGTCGGAGAAGCATATGATGCCAAGCCAATCGCCATATGTGTTCAATCCATCGCTGGCTGAACTCTTCGAGCTTCCTGCGAGGATATTCAGCGATGCCCTCGAATTGTACAAAGAATTCATCGACCAATCGAACAAGGATTTTGAGCGCTTCAGGTTGAACCTTGACCACGATTTTATCCTTGCCCATCCAATACTCGTTGACATACTTCAACCGCTTGGCGAGGTCTGACATGCCTTGCTTCTTGTCCACCTTGCTTTCCAGCAGGCCTGTAAGCTCCTTGGCCACCTCAATCCTATCTTCTGTTGTGAACTCGTTGTACAGGATTACCATGCGCTGAAGAAATCCTCGCTTGACGATGGTGTCATAAAAACTGTCAGGTGGATAGGACATCAGCATGAGTGAGCAATCGGGATTAAATTCAATCCACTCTCCATGCGCAAGCTTCTTGGTGAGCTTGTTGTCCTCTGTGTCCATCGTATTGAGGGCAATCTGATAGTACAGCATAGCATTTTTCTTGTACTCATTCTGAATTCCACTGAACAGAATATCTGCCTCATTCATTGCGATGATGTTCGCAATCGGTCTGTCTGGGTCATCCTCGTCAAAGGTTGGGTCAAGTACACCTCTCTCAATCCTGCTCACGACCTCGATGCCCTTCTTTTCAGGATTGTATTCTTTGACCTCATCGCTTGTACCAATGAGAGCAGCGTCAGTTATCTCGGTGATGACACAATAGTTGAGCCCAAGCGCTCGAGCAACTTGTGCCATGAAATTGAATCCACGACCGCCACCGCTCCCTGATGGCTTGAAGAAGCAACCTGAAATCCGCAGGTCGAGGTCATTTGCTCCGACATGAATGCGAAGCTTCTTGACCGCAGGGAGCTGACCAATGATACAATGTAGCGTCAGCTCTGCGAAGTTGGGCTGTCGTTTGACTCGCTCCTCGAATAATGATACATACAATTTTATTAAATTCTGTCCAAAAAATTCCTTGCGTTGTTTCGGTGTAGGTGGATTGCTCCACTTGGGCATATGCTCTTGCCACTTCAAGCGCTCACGCTCCTCTCAAAAGAATGCCTCATCCACTTGTCTGGGCTTCCGCTTTGGCTTGTTATCTTCATCGTCATCTGCGACCACTCCTGCTTCCTCGAGCTTCTTTGCCTCGAAGTATTGCCACTTGGCAACCTTTGTCCTGAAAAAGCACGACTCGACATCACCGCATCGCTTGGGCTTCCCTTCTTCATCCTTCCAATAATCGCACTCGGTCGAGGAGCTGACCTTGATGCCGTGCTTCCAGCACTCTATTATCGCCATGGCTATCCTGCGAGAGAGGGAGATACTTTCAAGGGTGTATATTCCTTTCTGGCGCTCCCAATCGTGCTAAATATGGCCAGTTTAACCACTTTTACGGTGGAGTCTTTGGCGCTGGAGCTTTCGGTTGTACAGGCTTCTGCTTCTTGGCAGCTGCCTCTTCCTGCTTCCTTATCTCCTCGACCTCTGCCAAATCCTCTGGCGTGATGGCAAAGGTCTTGGAGATGAAGAAGCTCAACCTATCGATAAGGCTGCGCTGCTCTGCCATGATTTGTTTGTTCATCCTGTTCTGGCGCTCCAGCTCCATTATCCTCTTCCATGCACAAACCTCGCATCGACAAGTGTCTGGGTGCGGTGCTGTCGTGAATTGTTTGCAACCGCACTTCGTGCATCGACCATTCCTGCGGTGCTTCTTGTTTGGATGCCCGCAAATGCATAGCTCCTCTTTTTTGTTGACTGTTTCCATATCATTCCTCTCCTGCTATCAATCCCTGCTCAACCAGTAGGTCATACTGATTGCAAACGCTCCTGACATCGCAGTAGGGACAGCGTTTGACATATCCTTTGCGCTTCTCGATTGAGTGCTTCAACCTCTCGCTCTCTTTGTCGATGTTCTCAATATGCATCTTCGCTTCCTCGAGGGTGTCATACACTCGCACTGCGCTCTTCCTTCCTTCCTTCTTCACGGCAAAAGTGTCCTTGTCCTTCCAAAGCTCCTCATCTGTACAGAAGGGCAAGTCAGCATCAGGAAGCTCTTCAGCTTCCGCTATCGCTTCGAGCTTGGTGGCAATGAAATCCCTTGTGAAGTCTGGGTGGTATAGGTCGATGTCCATATGAGCAACTCGAATGGGTGGATAATCCTTGTGCCTATTCATGTCAGCTTTTTTCCAATCGGTGAACACCAGACATATCTCTGCATGCTTGTCAACCGTGATGGCTTCTCGCTCGACCATCTCACCCTCATCCATTGCCCATCCATCTCGCTCGAGGAGATAGCGATAAATCGACAGCTGAAGCTTCCACTCCTCTGCGCTGCTTCCATAGATGGCATTCCAGACCGAAGTTGACTTGATATCAATGATGCGAAATCGACCACCACCAATGTCTTTGAGCATATCGAATTTTCCTGACACCTTCCTCTTGTCAACAAGCGCAATCACTCGCTGCTCTTGGGTGATGCGTGGCATATCGACCTGCTCGAAGCTTGCGTGAAGTGCGCTCCCATACCTTCTGGCTATGAGGTCAGCCAAATCGACCTCGAGCGAGTCGAAGTGTCGTGCCTTCAAAACGATTTGGCGAGGTGGCGAGAGAAGGCCAGTTGCTGACACTATTCCCTCGAGATAATCATAGTCATCATACTCGAGCCACAGCCTCAAGTAGTCAGGAAGGTCGTGTTGGTTTGTGTATTTCATTCGGTCAGCTCCGTGCCACAAGCTGGGCATGGTATCCCACTGTCTGTGTAATCCTCTGTCAAGTCCATCTTCCCACCTCAATAGGTCGATTGGTCTTCACAACCGTCATATCCAGTGAACAGGTCGTGGTCTGGGTCATAGGTCTTGCGCCAGCTCCCGCACTGCGCTATTGTGCCGCTGGCAATCTCTTCCTCGAAGGATTTGATATGCTCTTCATTAATTAGCTCGATTGAGCCACCGCAGACCGCACACACGATTTCCTCGCCAACAATTGGCTTGCGCAATCGCTTCCATGCGTGCCGATAAACCTCTTTGTTGCCGAGATTGCATTCAAGCACTCGTTGGTAGCAAGTGCCGACAGGGAAGTTGTACAACCCTGTCTTGCCATCGGCCAAATTCTTGTAGCCAACTCTTGCCACATTGTATCCTTCGGTCATCCCCTGTACAAACTCGACTCCAATGATTTGTAGCAGCTCCAGACCGAGCAGGATGATTTCACCTGCCTGCATATCTCTGGCGGTGATGTTTTTCACTCTCGCTGTATCAACCTTGTGGTTGGGCACATCTGGTATCTCGACCAGCTCAATTTTCTTGATGTCCATCTTCTCGACACTCCTGTTTTGGTTGTCGGCACGGTCAAGACATCCGTGCCAGAGGTTGGAGATTGGCAATGCCACCTTCCTGCATGGGCAGAAATCCTCTGGCAGATGATGTTCCCGCAATGCCCTGTTTGCATCCCAAAGACGCATCCCATCATTGCGGGCAGCTCAATACTCGAGTTTGGTCTGGTGAGTTTCACACAGGGCAAGTTTTTTCGACTCCATTATCCAATGAAGTCATTTGTATCCTGCGTCATTGCGCTATCTTCTCTTGCTGTCACCCTCGAGGAGCACGAGCGCTGCGCAGCTTTCGGATTTGTCCCCATGCCGACAACTCCAGCTGACCTTATCGATGTTTAAGGTTTTAAAGCTTTCTGGGGGAAGGGAAGAGATAGAAAAATCAATAAAAAAAGGCAGCCAGACCAAAGCCTGACTGCCCGAAGTTGCCGTGAGTTTGGAAGCCTACAGCCACCCCTCATCGTGACAGAAAGGGCACTGGTCATCCGTGATGTCTGGCTTGTGGTGGTCGTTGTGCGTGTTCTCCCACCCTGCTCGCTCGAAGCAAGCTGGGCAGAGCTTTGATTGGCTGTTTCCATCGCCATTCTCCCTCGTGAGCTTGCCGCACTCGGTGCAGTTGAAGCAACCGCTCCCTGTCTGAAATCTGCTGTTGCGCTCCCTGCTCATGCTCCCACCTCGCTCTCTGCCATCCTGTACCACTTGTTCGTGTCGTACAGATACTGGCCAAAGGCATGGTATATCCGTGCCTTGCTCGGTGGTGTAAGGTCTTTGTGCACGAAGTTTTGCCTGCCACCATTCAGCTCCTGCCAAGCCACTGCCTCACCGCTCTCGTCATTCAGGTAAACACGGTGGCTTCCGCTCCTGCCTGCCTTCCAAAAGTTGACCTTCCAGTTGTTGGCCTTGGCCAGCTCCTCGAGGGTGGAAAAAAAGCGCTGCTCGAATGCCCTGTGTGTTGTTGGTGTTGGGGAGTCGAACAGCGTGTCATCGAACAGGTCAGGGAATGCCCATGGCCTGTCCATCTGCTCATAGGTGGCCTTGTTCACGCTATCACCTCAAAATGATTAGGCATGCTGGATTTGTAAACCTTCAGTCCAGCTGCCTCTGCATTTGCGATTATCTCTTGCGCTTCCTCTGTTGTGACGAGGGACATCATGACGCCATTCTTCCAGAACTGTGTCTTGTTCATTCTGGCCACCCCATTTCCTTCCATGCCTCTGCTTCGAGCTTCCTGCTGTAATCCTTGTCTGCCTGCGTGGGATAAGAGAGCAGGTGTTTCAACCTGCCCTCATAGTGTCCCTCTGGCTTGAGGTCATAGCACCTCACCCAGCGCTTGTGCCCGACTCTGTACATGTCAACCACGATGGTTGAGCTTCCCTTGTACTTCTGGATTGGTGGCTGGCCTGTCACAACCGACACCTTGACGATTTCCACATCCATCTTCCTGTCGCCATGCTCACTGGCATCGCTCTCTCCGAGCACCTTGACCGTGTAGATTACTCCACTGGTGAAGGATAGCTCGAAGTATCGCTGGCCAGAGATGTAGAGCTTCCAAAAGTCCTTCTCGCTCTGGGCTGCTGCCTCGAGGCAGGCTGCGGTCAAATCAACTATCTCACTTCCAAGCTCCTGTTGAGCTTCCATCTGTGTTTCCAAATCCATATTTCACACCTCACTTGGCAACTTCGTTGCCATAGGTATATTATTTTGTCTGTACATAAAACCTTCGGCACAATTTAGCCACGAATGTCAGAATGAAAATATATCTGTCAGGAAAAATAAAAAATGGAAAGGGTGAGGTTTTTCAACCTCATTTTTTGGCATGTTGTTCATCGCTCTTCAACACTTCCTTGAGCGCCCAAGCCTTTGCCTTTTTGCGTGTGGCAAAGCAGAGTCTGCGCACGAGCTTGTACATGCGCTTCTCCTTGTAGTGCCGATAAATCCCACAGACATAGTGCTTGTCGTTGCCATGCCGACAGGTGCACTTCTCTGTTGTCCAGAAGTATCGGCTGCCACGCCAGTCAGTGTAGTATCGATAGTGTGGCTGTCTTGGTGCTGGAAAGTATCGAGCGAGCATGTTGTTTAACTCATTGAGTACTGGGTCATTGCCCATGGCTTCACACCTCGCTTGACGCTTTGGCTCTCGCCATACCTATATAGCGTTATAAGACAAAATGATTTTCGCACTTTTTTTGACGAAATTGGCCAATTTTGAGCACAAAACCCATAGTGACAAATAAATATTATTGATGGGATATAATGGGATTTCCAGCGCCAGAAATATTGATAAGGTCGGTCAACGATATATTCTTTTGCTCTGGAGCGCTCGGCATGGCTAAAAATTATTGTTCTACATTAGAGCAAGGCACTGCATTCGAGTATTGGGTGTTTGATGTCTTGCGACCTTACACAACGAGGTTGGATGCTACCAAGCATAATGGTAATCCCGACCTCTATTTCAAGCTTAACAACCACGTGGTGCTACTCGAGTGCAAGTGTTTCCAATTCCGTGAAAAAACTGGCAAGCGCCCACGCTATATCGTGCTGCGACCGAGTCAAATCAAAGCACTGCGGTCAATGAAGCAAGGTCTGGGTGGGGAGAATGAAATATATATTATTTGTGGGATTTTATTCAGTGGGTATGATGTGATGCCATTCACCTTCGAGCTTGAGGAAGGATTGAGGCATGCGAAGAGGTGGAAGGATGCACAGAAGCGCAAGTTTATCCCAATGGATTGGATTATCAAACAACTGACTCTCCGAGATTGGATGACCGAGAAGTTTGGAGTTGACGGTGCGAATATTCAGATGCCCGAGTTCAGAGCATACTTGAGGAGATGACGATGAAGCGAGTTTATGTTGCAGGAGCTTTCAGCCCTGCGCCAGAGCTGACGAGGAGCGATGCGTGTATGGATGTGTTCAACAATATGCGCAAGGGAATTGATGCTTGTATCGACCTATTGATTGAAGGCTTCCATCCTTTCTGTCCATGGCTTGACTATCACTATGTGCTTGGATTTCGAGGAGCTGCTATCACTGACGAGATGCTGTATGCCATGAGCTTGGAATGGCTCGATGTGAGTGATGCGGTGTATGTCCTCGAGGGAAGCGAGCAATCATTGGGTACAAAGCGAGAGATTGAGAGAGCGCACGAGCTTGGCATACCTGTCTATTACAACCGCAATGACCTAATGGCTCTGACAGATAAATAAATAATGGGGTTGGGATATTAACCTGCTATGAGCGAGAGTGTGATGAATGGCAATTGGCTGCTGGAGAAGGCTATGAGCGAGATGTTTGACGAGGGAGAGCTTGAGTGCCCACGATGTCATCAGCACGAGGTCGAGGTGGATGACCTTGGCGACCTGTTGGTGTGTATCTGTCAGGTGTGCGGATGGATGTGGGTTGAGGATGAGGAAGAGGTTGAGCAATCACTGGCTCCAGTGTTCAGACAAAAAGACCTGATGGGTTGGAAGCCTGTGGGTGAGTTGTATGGCATGCTGTCCCAAATGTAAGACCAAGAGAGGAATGCCTGTGAGGTTGGTCGCAACGCTCGAGGATGGCGTGGAACATTGTATGGCTTGCGGGAAGGATTACAGAGTGAAGGATGATGTGGTGGTGTTGCCGTGAGTCGCACCTATCGAGAGAACAAACATGGGAAGCATATCAAGAAGCGTGCGAGGAAGCTTGGAAGGAAGGGAAGGCAACAGGAGAAGGATTGGAGCAGGTATTGATGTGTCGCAGAGGTAATGTGACAGAAGTATCGATTGATGGCGTGGTTGTCGAGGTGGAGCTGACAGAGAAGCCTGCCCAATGATTTCCCTCGTTTAAAGCTCTGTTCAAGGCACTGTAATTAAAAACTCTATTGATTGAATGTTTCACGCAAATCACACTTTTCACAATGAACAACAACCACCACACACCCACCATTGCGGCAGCGTTAATCTGCGAAATCGGTTAATCTGGTAAAACTGAAAGTGCACTATATCGGAGATATAGGTTGTGGGAGCTGCCAACCGCTCCCAGCGACCTTCTGGAAGGTTAATCTGGAAGTGCCGTGCTCGTGCTGTAGGAATGAAATGGGGTGGGGTGCATCGTTGTCTGCAAATATCTCGGTGTGTCCATTCCATTCCGCTCGGGAAATCTATCAGACAAACATTGCTGTCAGGGTGGCGCTGTATCTGGCACAATCCTTCAATCCATAGACAAAGCTATCTGTGGTGTGGCGAGGTAATCATTGGTGTTGTAGTTGAGGGAATGAATTGTTGAATGTTGGTGTGGTGTAGTCGTGAGAAGGAAGGGCACGCTTGGGATGATGACAGAGAGAGGAAGAGCGAGAGTGAGAGAGCGAGAGCGAGAGGCAGCGCTTGATTTGTTGCTGCAAAGCTCGAAGGATTAATTGATTGCAGGCTTGGTGTGGGTTGTGGGTGTGTGATGTATCGAAGAGGAGAGAAGCGAAGAGGAGAATGACAGCAGCAATGGACAAGTGAAAGACAACAACGACAGAGCAGCTTCGCACTCGAGCTTCGAGGAGCGATGAGATGATTGACTCGAGGAGAATGACAGGTGGTGTGTGTGGGGTGGGGAGATGGGCGATTGCGCTGGACAAAAGGCAGCGGCAGTAGGGTGGCCAGTTCAATCGTATAGCATTTTTTCACCCATGCATTCTTATCTGACACACCAACACCACACGGCAGCTCCTCTTATGGATAGACTTATTCAAAAATAAAAAGATGGGGCAGCTCGGAAGCCACCCCAATGGTGTGAAACCATTTCATCGTGAGCGAGGTGTGTTCATTCAACGATGATAGGGCACTTGTCCTTTCGGCACTCTCCACTCTCATTCATTTTGTGGTAGCAAAGCTTGCCCTTCCTCGAGGGACAAACCCACCGTGAAACTTCGAGTCGCACATACCATAGCTTGCTCATCCAGCCACCGTCCAAGCAGGTCTTTGCCAGACACATACATGCAGGTCGGGCAGGTATTCATAGCCTTGCGACAACAGAAGCTCGAGCGAGGGAAGGCTTGGTGAAATTATTATGACAGCCTTGACACCTTCCTTCAGCTTCTCTCCCGAGAGCGCCTTAAAGTGTCCCTTCCCTCGATACTCTGGCTTAATTGTGGCAAAACCCACTGTCCTGACGCCATTACGGTCAAAGTAATAGCCTTCATACATCTCTCCGAAGTCGGACATTGGGCGCTCCCTCTCGAAATCCCAAAAGTCATCGTTCATGCTTCACCTTCCTCGCTTCATCTATCTCGCAACCGCAGTGTCCAGCAAACTTCATGCAGTGAAGACAAAGCAGCCTTCCGCAGATGCAATCTCTGTTTGTCCAATCACCGCAGCGAGAGCACCTGCCGACCTTCTCACCCTCTTGCTTCAGCCTGCGACCTGTTCCACCGCATGCCTGACACTGCGCATCGCCACTCACTCGAATGATAAAGCCCATCCCCTCGCAGTCAGGACACCTTATCCAGACCTTCCTTGCCATCAGGCATCACCATCCTGCTTAATCCGAATGCCAATGCACTTCCTATCTTCCTTCAGGTCTTGATAGCGCTCATATCTCCCTTCCTTCAGGAGCTTCTTGACGGCATAGTGCACGACTCCACTGCTTGCCCTCGCTTCTGCCTGTATCCTGACCAGCAGGATGCCTTCAGGCTTCTCCTTGAGCGCTCGGTCAATGAATTTCATCACTCGCTCGGTCGCACCCTTGTCCCATTCGCTCGAGGGAGTCGGAGTTTTGTGATGCGGTGCTTTCGGTCTGTAAGGTCGAGGAAGGTTGAGGATTTCAAGCTGGCTATCTGACACAAGGAATTCATTGCCGCACTCGGTGCACTTCATCACATGTTTCCCTTCGTGCTCACCGCCATTCCTCGCTCCCTTGTTTCCACAGCTTGGGCACTCGAGTGGATAGATATACTGGTCAGGCCTGTCAGATGTGCCTTTCGTGGCCACTTCTGGTGGATTTCCTGCCAGTATCTTCGTCAGCGTGTCCCTCTCTGCCTTCAGCTTTGTATGTCTGTCAGCGAGGATGGATATTGCATTGGACAGGCCTGCCAGCTCTCCCTCGATTGCTTTCAATCTCTCCGCACAGAACACTCTCGCAAGCTCTTCACTCATTTGAACCACCCATCCGCTCGACTCTCGCTGGTATGACCTTCGTGATGTTACAGTGGTCACAGCACTTGCCTTCCCTCGCCAGTGGGTCAGGATTATTGCCATGGCCATAGATGTATGCACCACAGAGCACGCAATACAATGCGTCATCTGCTCTTCGCTCTGCCGCAGCTTCGCAAGAAGCTCCACCCTCGCAGCCTATTCGACCGCAGGTGCGGCAACGCTCCTCGCTCACGTGGTAATATCCATCATTGTCATAGCTCATTCGACCACCACCACATCGGCCAGAATGCTCTCCAGCACTTCGTTTGGTTCACTGTCGGCAATGGGCATCTCCTCGACAACGATGCGCTCCAACTCCTTCTCCCAGCACCCTGTACAGTAGCCATCACCCTCGATGTAGAACACTTTGTTTGGATGAGGGCACTGTACAATCTCGGTGAAATAAGGGTTGTAGCTCATTCGACCACCTTGCCTTTGAGGTAATCCACTGGAGCAATCCATCCTTCAGGAGCTTGTTCAATCGACACGAGTGTTTCGATGTTGACCACTTGACCAGTGCCCACTTGAGCAAGGAAGGTTATCATTTGCTCAAAGTAGGGATACCAATCTGGGCGCTTCTCGGTCAGCCATATGCCATAGGCAATCGCTCTGGCTCTCTCGGGATGGATGCCCCAACCCATCTGGCACTCGAGTGATGCCAGCTTCTCGAGAGCTTCCTTTGGGTCATCGATTTCCTTGAGGGAGTCGAACATCAGTTGAGCTTCAATAACCAGTGTGTTGCTCATTCACTCACCTCACTGTCGATGGTTGCATAGACTTCAGCCAACACATCGTATGGCATCAAGTCTTGAAGGCCAAACTTCTCGTGGCGCTCGGTCAGGAGCTTCGTGATGAGTGCTTTCAGGATTGGGCAATGCTCAAATCCCTTCTTGCGTGCCTTCCGCTCCTCGTTGAACAGTTGACTCCACATCGAGTGCTCAAAATCCTCGATGGCTTTGGTGGTGGCGTCATCCTCTTCCTTCTGAAGCTCCTCTTCCTCAACGATTTCCCACTTTCCACCCAGCTCCTCGACAAGCTCCTTGAGGTCATCGAAGAGTTGAGTGCGCTCTTTGGCGGTGATGACCAGCTCGGAGTGAACGGTGAGGCCATCGTCATCCTTTGTGAAGAAGCCTTGAACCATCGTGCCTTCGGTTTGCCAGAGGAAGAGCTGATTGGTATGGAGCGCTCCTTGATTGAACTTCAGACCGTATGCCTTGTACACCTTCTTGATTTTGTCTTTGTTGTTGCTGTACAGTTGGTCTGGCAAGATTGCCTTCTCACGCACCTTCATTGTAGCACCTCTCTGCAAGCACCTCGAGTGCGGTGATGACATCATCGTATGCCATTGCTTCATTCTGTATCAGCTTCAGCGCTTTCGGTTTGAAGGCTTCCCAGCCAAATTGATGCCTTGTGGTCGCATAGCCACCATCTGGATAGGTATGCTTGGTCACACGGCAATACACGACCTCTGCATTGATTAGCCTTCCCCTGCCATAGCAATCAGGGCATGGCATCATTTCAGGCATCATTCCTGTTTCGTGGTAGAGTGGGTTGTCATCTCGCTCGATGACCTGCCCTGTCCCATTGCAAATCGGACAAGGGTGTTCAGGGACATCAGCGTGGCAGCTCGGGCAACCGAGCAATCCGTCAGCGACCTGCTCCAAGCTTGCCATAGCGCAGAATGGGCAGGCATCTCCGACCTTGTTCACTGCCTTGGCTTCTGGCTTTGGTTGGGATGGGTACACACACCCCAAATCAATGAGAAGCATGTGCAACATCTCTGGCTCGGGAGTGCCGATTGTCAAAATCAGCTGCTCACCGTCAAGCTCGTGGCTCACCTTCGTGTCCTTGTGGAGCATCCCAGCTTCCTTCCGAGCGAGGATTTCAAGGTGAAGGTCTTGACTTCTCTCTTCGGTCGGTCTGACCACGAACACATCACCCTCTCTCCTGACGAGAGCGGTGGGCACTCGCTTGCCTCTCATTCGGTCGATGGCGCTGTCCAGACCGCTCCAGATGTCCTTCCACGGTCGCATCAGTATTCCATCCTTTGTCCAAGCAACCAATCCTTCCTCGCTCGTGGTGAAGTAGATTTTGTCATCTCCATCACCTGTAGCTCCGATGGAGTTGAGGAAGGGCACTTTGAACTTCCCATCCTCATACTTCTCGACAACCTGCCAATTCATCTGTCCCACCCCTTTGGACTGTAGATGTCAAGCACTTTGTCCACATGCTCTGTCCTGATGCGCTTGACCTCGACAAACCAAGCCTGCTCATCGAGTTTGGCCTGCCAAATCCAATCTGCGACCTCGAGCGCCTTGCCCTTTTTGGTGTAGTCCACAATGGCGCAGCTCTCATCTCCCTTCAGGCGCACATGCCCTTTCGGGAAGTATGTGTTCATTAGCAGGACATCAGTCAGCTCTTCCTTCATTCCGAGCTTCTGAAGGCAGCGCTTGCAATTGACCTGCTCCTTGACATTGGTCTCATGGATGTAGTTGCCTGTTGTGTAGGTCGTGCCGCACCACAGCTGGCCATAGCCATTGCCACCCTCTCCGCACCAGTGGAAGATTGGAATGTCAGCTTCATTCCTGTACTTGTTCGCATACTCGAGGAAGTCAGGCAGCTTGTCGTCAGCGTTGACGGGCAGCACCCAACCAACAACCACCGACTTCTCCCTGACCTCGAGCACCTGAAGGTTGTACTCGGAAATCCACTTGCGGTCATCCTTCCGCTCGAATGTGTCACCCCAAAACTCGAATGGCGCAGACTCGCTCACATTCGCCCACTCATTGACTCGAGTGGTCTTGAAGTGCACCTTTGAGCCAACATCTGGGATGGCCTTCTGGCGCTCCTTGTCGCAGCAGTCCACCATCACCTTCAGCTCCTCTCGAGCTTCGCCATTGACCTCGACTTCCTCGAGCAGTAAGAAGTATTTCATGTGGCTCTCGGTCTGGTCATATCCGAAGCTCTGCGTGTAGGTCTTGATGCGACCGATTTGCTTGGCTATTCCAACGACATCATTCTTGTAGCTGCCGTGGTTCCAATTCTTGTCGTTGTCGCTGTAGGTGGCATCCATGTCCTTCTTGTGCTTCCTCACGCAACCACCTCATCTGCTGAATATCCGCAAGGGCATCGGACATGAACGATGTGTCCATCTTCCTCGAAGCTCTCGCTGACCTGTGCTGTGTCCTTCTTGCACTTGGGGCAAGTGATGTTCGATGCTCTGGGCATTTACAACACCTCTCCCAAGCGCTCTTTTGACTGCTCGATTTCCTCGATGACCTCACGGATAAGGTCAGCTTCCTCTTGCAGCTGCTCGCTCACCTGATTGCCACTCTCGAAGTAATCTTCAATGTTGGCAATCCTCTCTTCCAAGCTCTCGGCAAGCTCTTCAAGAGCCACCAAGTGCTTGGCTATTCCTTCATCGACTTGCGTCAATATTTTTCTATCTTCGTTGTTCATGTTTCACACCTCGCAGGGAAATATCCCTGTCAACCATTAAGGTTGTTAGGGCATATAAATATTTCCTTGTACAATAATTCTCATCCTTCGATTTTATTATGTCCAACAAATAATTAACTCGAGCTGATAGCCATGAAATTATATTTCTGTCAGGATAATATTTTTTCCGTGCCATTTTCCAGAATATGTGTGAATAAATATTTCTGTCAGAATAATAATTTTTTTTAGCCACAAAATTTGCCCTACTCAACGATTGGAGCCAACAGAGTATTAGCGTACAGCTGAACACAAAGCGTGGCAGAAAGTGGCTTTTTGGCCACTCTCCTGTTGGATGATTTTTATCTGTCAGGGAAAAAATAAAAGTGCCCTTCCTTGTGAAAGGGCAGTGGGAAGAGGTCATTTTCATCTGTCAATCCTCACCAAGCTCGATGACTTCATCATCACTGGATTTGGGTGCAGATTTTGGAGTGGGCTTGGCCTTCGATTTTTTGGGCTTGTCATCCAGCATGTCGGAGCAACCGTCACAAAAGATTTCCCGACCTGAACCTTGCCATCCATGTCTTGTCTTTGCTTTCATCACCGCATCCTTCCTGTCAAGCTCGGCAGGGAAGATGAGTGTGCCTTTGCATCTTGCGCAGCTGATGGAATAGACCAGCTGACCTTCCTTTATCGCAACTCCTGCTCTCATAGGGTTCACACCTCACTGAAGGGAGATTTCTTTAAAATCTTAAATACCTTTCTGGCTTCCGAACACGACCAAGTTGCATAACATTCATGTAGTTCACCGAGAATATCGGAAGCGATGAGTTCAGATGCAGAAGTTCAGCCGAAGCCTGCAATCATAGTCAAGCCTGATGCGGAGAAGCAGCAGGTGAGTGTTTCTGTCGATACAGATGGCGATGGAAAGCCTGATTTTGAGAAGAGCTTCACTGTGAAAGACCCAAGGGTTTGGGCAGCCATAGGCTGGATACTTGCTGGTATATCGATTGCCAAGAATTTGGGCATATGGTAATCAAATCATTTCACGATTGCCTCCCCCCTTTTTTTTATTTTGACAGAGCGATAGATTTCATTTAAGATTTCGAGGATTTTAAACAAAAACTTGGGGAAGATTTTTATACAACGCTTACGATTTTAAGGTTGTCGAGTTTTGCCGATGCGAACAAGACACTCCTGCTGGAGCGGTCTGACCAACCGCTCCGCTCATTTAATCGGTGAAGATGATGGATGAACAAGAGAGGGCAGACAAATGCCCAATATGTGAAGAGCCACACGGAATAGGTCGAGCGGAAGATTGTCCAACTGACCTCTGTAATCAGTGCGCTCTCAATCGCTTTTATCTCGATGACGACAGGGAAGTGCGCTTCAGGAAGGAAGTGGAAGTGCGCATATCCAAGCTCAAAGAATTATTCAAGGATGACTATGACGACACGCTCCATCGCAAGATGGTTGAGCAAATGGTGCGTTGCGAGATTGCGATTGACCGCTATGACCAACTGATACAGAATGACAACGAAGCTCCTCAAACTGCCGAGCTTCTGAAGTCAGAAAGGCAACAGTGGAACAAGCTTGCAGACAAGCTGAACATGACCATCGCCAAGCTCCGTGGAGATACAAAGAAGGTGGAGCACGACTTCACTAATGACTTCAGGGAGTATCTCAAGAGGATTATGATTGATGGGGATGGCAATGGACAAGGACAAGAGCAAGAAGAGTCAGAAGAGTGATAAGCGCTCTGTACCACTGACCGAGTATCTTCAGCTGACCAAAGGGCAATCCATCTCTCGAGGAATGAAAGCGAGGAAGCAAAAGAATGAAGATGACAACCGATGAATTTATTGAGCGCTGCGCTGACGATGTTCCCTTTTTTGCCCATCATATTCTGTACAATCAGAAGCGAGAGCTGACGCCAAAGCAGGTCGAATTGATTGAAGCGCTTCGGAAGTATCCGCACGTGGCTGCGATATTCAACCGTCAGGGTGGCAAGACCGAAGCCTTGGCTGTGTATGACACTCATGAGCTTTGCTTTGGGAAGGCAAAGGATGGCGAGGCAGACCACACCATCATATATGCTCCAATCCTTGACCAGACACAAATTATCATGTCCCGCATCCATCAATTTCTGAATATCCCTATCCTGCGAGGATTTGTCAAGGATAAATTCAAGTTCACCATAGAGATGAACAATGGCAACACTATTACGGCAAAGTCTGCATCAGAGCAATCGCATGTCAGAGGACATAGCCCAACGAAGATACAAATTGACGAAACACAAGACATCAGCGACCGAGTTTATTTTGATGACATTCTCCCGAGCGGAGCAGCGACAGGTGCAAGAGTTCAGGAAACAGGAACACCAAAAGGTAGAAATCATTTTTACAACTTGTACAGAATGAAGGACAAGACCGTGAAGATTGTGACACAAACTTGGGAAGAGTGCCCTTTCATCGACAAAGAATTTGTGAAGCGAAGGAAGGCCAGAATGCCCAGAGATAAATTCAATGCTGAATTCATGTGTATCTTCCTCACTGAAACCAGTGTAGCCTTCTCGACAAATATGCTTGAGAAGATAATCACACTTGACCCAGAGGGAGCAGGAGTGCCAGATATGAGCACATTCTATCTCGGTGGGGACATCGCCAAGCAGGATGAGTCGGTGTTTGTAATCCTTGGCCATAATCCTGCCGACAATAAGCTGTATCAGGTCGATATGAAGCGCATGTCTGCCTTCCGCTCTTACAAGCTCGTGTTCAACGAGATTATTGACCTTTGCGATGAATACAGGATTGCCTATGGCCTCATTGATATGACAGGAGTGGGTGAAGGCATAGTCGATATGCTTCCACCAGACCTTCCACTTGATGGCGTGTTCCAATCCAACGAGGAGAAGGAAGCCATGGTTGAGGAATTTATCAAGCTCGGAGAGGGAGAAGCAGAAGAGGGATTTGACCCACAAATCCAACTATGGAAGGATTACGATTTGAAGCAGCAATTCTATGAGTGGGAAGCCAAGAAGCTCAAGAGCGGAAAAACACGATACCATCATCCAACTGGTGGCCACGATGACATTGTTATGGCAGTGCTTGCTGCATGTAAAGCTTTCAAGGATGACACAGATATAGTTGATTATGGGGATGGCGTCAGTGCAAGAGCTGCGGATTACAGGAGAGCCAGTGATGTTCTTGCCAGCCGAAATCCCTTAAAAATCTTAAACACTGAAAATCCTCTCGACAGGTTGTAGAATTATATATAATTCTATCGTGCGATAATCTTATATTTGAAGATGCATAACATTTATATATTTATGCCGATATTTAACCGATAGGATTTGGGATGCCTGAAGAAGCTGTTGAGAATTATGGTGCCAAAGAGCGTGGCTATGTTCAACCGTATGATGATTATTTAGACCAGATGATTACATACATTGACCACTATGCTACAGATGAGCCAAGCATGGAAGCTCGAAGGAAGATGATGCGTGATGCTCAAGTCAAAGCGGTCGTGGGGATAATTGAAGAGGCAGTGCTTTCGACAGGCTGGGAAATCCATTATGATTGGGAAGTGGACAAGGAGCTTGGAACACAAATGGTCAACTTCCTCTATGAGACACTCAATCGTATCAATGAGACACCCCAGAGCGCTGGTGGAGTCGAGGATTTGCTTGAGAAGATGATGGATGCGCTCTGGTTCAAAAAGAGCACGATTGAGCTTGTGTATGCTCACGATAAAATGAATGAGTACATCTTCGTAAAAAAGGCCAAGCTTCTCCCACCTGAATCCATCAGGCTGCCTATCGACCACCTTGGCAATCTTCTCGCTGTAGAGCAGTATCCATACAGCATTGAGCAGGAATATCTCGAGTCAGGAGATTATGTCAGGCAGGGTGTTGACCCAGTCGAGTTGGACATGGACAAAATCCTTCTCTGGATAAATGGAGATGACTACAGCCAATATCACGGCAAGAGTGAATTGGATGCCATCTACAAGTATTGGTTCTTGAAGGATTTCATTCTCAAATTCTGGTCAATGTTCATTGAGCGCTTCGGTGCTCCGCTCCTCGTGGCCTTTGTGAAGGCCAAAAATATGAAGGCAGCTCGGGATGGATTGAAGAACATCATCACACAAACTTCCTTCACGCTCGAGAAGGATGACAAGATGGAGATTGTCGAGCCAAAGAAGGAAGGTGAAGCCTTCAACAACATGATTAAGTATTGTGATGGTGAAATCACAAAAGGCTTGCTGATGCCTACACTTATGATTGAGACAGGTGAAGGTGGCTCGAAAGCTCTTGGTGATATACAGTTCAAGCTCTTCGAGTATCGCATTATGTTCATCCAGAGGAAGCTCCAAAACTTGATGAGAGCACTTATCAAAAAAGAAGTTGATTTGAACTTCCCGAATGTGAAGCATTATCCTGTCTTCACTTTCAAACCACTCACGATTACACAGCGCAGGATGATGGCGCAGACCTTCGACCTGCTTATCAAGAATGCACTCATCCATCCGCTCGAGCCATGGATAAGGAAGGAATTGCAGCTGCCAGAGATGGATGATGAATTCTGGGATGACCTCGACCAAGCTTGGCGTGCAAAGATGACCGCAGGGAGTCAGACAATTATCGACACGCCCACTCCTGTTGCCGACATAACAAGGACAGAAGCTCAAACACCACAGCGTGAAGCAGCTCCTGTAGGTGAGAGTCAGCGAGAGCTTTCACAAACGACTCGCATCAAGAGGCAACTCGACAATGCTGACCAGAAGTTTGCCGACTTCTTGGTGCCACAGGTTTACAGCAACATCGAAGCTCTCGTCAAACATGTCGAAGAGGAGCTGAAGGCAGACAAGAATATTGAGTTTGCCAAGATGCCATCTTGGCTCAAGAATTTAAAATACAAGTTCACTGGACTCGAGGAAGGCTTCAGAGAGATGATGGATGACATTCTTGTTGATGTCACACTTGAAGATAATTCGCACCTCACTCGTTATGGAATGAAGAGTGCGTTTGATGTACCAACGAGGACAGGAGCTTTCAGGTGGATTGACCAAAGGATGACTGACATCAGGTCTGGCCTTCTGGACTATGGGAGCGCCAATGCAAATGAGTTGGAGCTTCGCATCCTTGAGGACACAAAGTTGATAGTCCAGAAAGGTCTTGACGAAGGCTTGCGAGGTCGAGATGTTGTGAACAATCTTCGTGAGACAATGTTGGGCAAGAGATACAACCCTGCTCAACTCCAAACTGTCGTCAGGACAAACACGACCGCTATTGTGAATCAGGGCAAGAAGGGATTTGCTCGAGCCAACAGCGATTTCGTGCGAGGAATGGAGTTTGTCGCTATCATTGACGATAGGACAACCACGATTTGCGAGGAGCTAAATGGCAAGCAATTCGCTATGGATGACCCAAACCTCGACAAATACACTCCACCACTACACTTCAGCTGCCGAAGTGTGTTGGATTATATCACGGAAGGCAGCCCAAAATTCAGCCCGAAGGGTATAACACAAGATGTGCCTGAAGGCTTCGGAGATGGTATATATGCCTTGGGATAGTATTGAAAATGTGCCAGCAAATGTTCGGACACATAAGGGTGTCAAGCTCACATTAGCACAAGCCAATCGCTGGGCGCAAATCTATGATGGCGTCAAAGCTGCTGGGGGTGCTGATAATCCTGCTGCGGTCGCATGGTCGCAGTGGGATAAGGAATACAGGATTTCAGACGATGGAACAAGCTGGGTGGAGCGAGAGCGGAAGCTACAAGAATATGAGTGCGAGTGTTTGGATTGCGGTCATATCATGTCAAGTGAGCAGCACTGCCGAGAGCTGACTTGTCCAAAGTGTGGCGGTCAGATGAGAAGGGTGGAGAGAGCTGGTGTTGGCTATCAAGACTTTGAACCGCCAGCAGCTGGAGAGGATGCACCGCAGGAAGTCAAGGACATTCTTGCGAAGGTCTATGAGAGCTGCCGATTGGATTGGGTAAAAGAGCGCCCATCTGACCGTGAAAATCCTGCCAACAAAGAGAGCTGTGCGAAGATTGCATGGTCAGCGGTCGAGAAGGCTGGTTGGCGCAAGAATGCGGAAGGCAAATGGGAGAAGCAGGAAGGCTTGAGTGAACAGCGATGTGACACTTTTGACTCGATGCTTCCAAAGTTGGAGCAGCTTAACCTCGCAGACATGGAGCGCACTGGACAGACCGAGCTATTGATGGTTGATGGCCTGATGATAGCAGAGGGAGAGTGGAAAAACACTGTGTTTCCAGCTGATGTCCTGAAGGGAGCGCTCGACCGAGTTGGAAACAAGCGCATTGATGTCGAACACGAGGATGAAACTTGGGAAGATGTGAAAGGTTTCAACTACAAACCGAGATGGAATGAGGACAAGAAGGGAATTGAAGTGTCAGGAGCTATCTTTGACGAGCGAGTCATTGATTGGCACAAGGACAATCCCAACACGAAGATTGGCTTGAGTGTGAAGCTATCTCCTGAAGCCACCTTCGAGCAAATTGACGGTCGAAAAACATGCACATACTTTGACATAAAGGGTATTGCACTCACCTTGAATCCAGCATGCAAAGTTTGCTGGCTGGATACATCAGAAGTGGTGCAGTTAAACTCATCCGATAGCACGCAATCGGATGGGGGTGAAAACATGGCGGATGAAAAACCGACAAAAGAGGAGAAGCCTGAAGAGGAACAGAAGCAGGAAGAGGAGAAGGTTGAGAAGCAGCCTGACCAGAAGCCAGCCGAAGCTCCCAAGCAGGAAGCTCCCAAGGGTAGTGAACCAAAGACACAGCCAGAGGATGCTGCACCTGCCCCGCCAGCAGCAGCGCCCTCTACTGACGCACCCTCGTTGACCGAGTTCAACGAGATGAAGTCAAGACTACAGGCACTGGAGCAGGCAAACAAAACTCTCCACACGGAGAGGAGCTTGAGTGAAACGAAAGCTATGGTGGATGGCCTGATTGAATCAGGTCAACTCTCTGAAGCCAACAGGGAGCAGGCAACCAAGGTGTTGCTGGAGCTATCCAGCGATGACGCCAAGGCTGCATTCCTGTCCACCATTGGAGGCAAGACATGGAAGGCCACTGAAAAAGGTCTTGTTCTGTCAGAGGAAGAGAAGGACAAGGACAAGGACAAGGACAAGGAGTTCAGTGAGCCAGACAGGAGCTTCATCAGTTAAGCTGGTGGCTCTCACACAAGGTGATGACAAATGTCTGGAGAAGTTGATACAACCACGGGCATCCTCGAGGATGCCGAGAACACCAGCGCCATCATCGACAGCTCGGAAACGGGCACTGTGGTCGATGGTCTGGCGATGGAGCGGATGGACAATGGCAATGTCAAAATCTGGGCTGGCGGTCGTTATGCTGGGCTTGCCCGCATAATCAAAGGCACAGATGCTGGCGTTGCCGAAGCTGTCGCAGGCGATAGAGTTTGCCTTTTGCACAAAGGCACTCACGAAGGCTATGACAGTGAGGATGACACCCTGAAGCTCGACCAACCGCTGGCCGCAACTGGCACAGCTGGGAAGTTGAGGATATGGGACAGCACCACGCAGAAGGCACATGAAATCGTGGGCTACCTTGCGAGGACAAAGGATGCAAACAAAAAAATCCTCGTGAGGCTTGTGGCAGGCAGGTGAGATAAATGCCTTTGGAACCAAACAGATACTATGAAGGATTGTTCGTCAATCCTGATGCCATCGATGCTCGCCAGAAGGAATATCTGGCCAAGCTGACTCGCTCTGTCTTGAAAGAGGCAGGTGAGATGTCGATAGCGCCACAACTCTTCGTGCCAAACCCACTCGATGCAAAGATGGGGACAGAGGGCAAGTTTTACGACTGGGGACAGCTCGTTGCTCGCCTGAAGCCTGACGGCATTCCCACAGGTCTTGGCAAGGTCAAGCCTTCCGACCACTCATATTCACTCGATGAGTATGAGGTGAAAGTCGGAATAACCGACCGAGCCAAAATCAACAAGCAGATGCAGGCGCAAGACCTGCTCACCGCAGGCAATGCAGCTCGTGCATTCTCTCGTGCGTTTGATGCGCAAGCATTCAACCACGTGGAAGCAGACTGCAACACCACATCTGGCACGAATTGGAGCACTGAAACTGATGCCAATATCCTCGACCAGCTCGATGGAATCATTGGCGAGGTGGATGACAAAGGCTTCGATGCCAATGCGATGATAATGACGAGGAAGCAGCGCAGCAGGTTGACAAGGATAGGATTGACCTATGCCAACCCTCTCACAGCTGAAGAGCTGATAATGAAGGAATGGCCAATGGTCAAGAAAATCTTCATCTGGAAGAAAATCGAGATTGAGAAGCCAGATGGCAGCGGATATGAAACGCTGTTCGACCCAACAGGCTATCTCTTCGTTGTTGACACGAAGGCATGCGGTGTGTTCACACAGCGCCCCACAACCATAGAGAAGGACAGAGATGTTGAAGCAGGCATCGATTTCGCATACATGAGGAAATACTTCAAAACCGACCTCGTGCAGCTCGATGCAGCTCATCAGCTCGACAGTCTGGTCATTTAGGCCAGACTTCTCTTTATTTATTCCACGAGGTGAATAAAGATGTCTAATATAACAAGGGACAAAATCGAGCAGGAAGAGGATTACAAGAAGCTCCAAGCTATCGGCAAAGACTTCGAGGCAGATGGGCATGGCGTGAAGCTCAATGCATCGAAGGCTGACCTGAAAGCAGAGCTTCTCAAAATCTTCGATGAACACTATGCCGAGCAAGGTGAGGATGAGGAAGCTGACGACATTGTCGATGAGGCAGTTGAGAAGGCTGACGCAGAAGCCACCGAGCTTGGCGAGGATGACGAGAGCCAAGAGGAAGCTGAAGAGGGAGTCGAGGAAGCTGCGGAAGAGCAGCCTGACCCAGCTCCCGAGCCAGAAGATGACGAGAGCGCTGACGAGGAAGAGCAGCCCAAGCAGGAGCTATGGGTTGCGAGGCAAGGCCGATACAAGCTTTGGACTGGTGAGGGTGAGTATGTGGAGTTTGACGCACGCTTCCCGAAGCCAATGCCGAAGGTCAAGAAGGATTTCAGACCACAACTTGAGCAGGCCATCAAGATGAAGCGCATCGTCAGATATGTCGAGGAGTGAGGTGATTCAGATGGAAATTGACCCAAGTGAACCATGTGACAAGCACACTGGACAGTTTGTCATCCTTGCTGCCATCGATGAAACAGAGAAGCGCCCATATCCTCTGGTGATAGACAAGGACAGCGGTGAGCTTCGGGTCAATGCAGACTTCAGCGGTGATGTCAATGTGTCTGGCGAGATAGTCGATGGAGTGGATAACAACATCAAAGCAACCGTGTTCAACAAGGTTGTTCCTGCTAATGTGTTTCCACTCGCAACGGCCATCACGCTCCAAGATGTCATTGAGCACGGTGGAGAAGGGTTGATTGCCCGACCTCTGAAATCACTGGATGAATACTTCGTTGCAGACCCATGGCTTGCAGGATTGCCTGACCGAGTGCTTCCTGTCGGGATATTGTCAAGCATTCCCGAGCTTCTTGTGGCCATATCTGGCAACACCCAGCTTGACGATGGAAACAGCGCAGTGTTCGACAACTTGAAGACACAGCATGTCAAGAGAGTGATTGGCCACCTAATGCACTCATTCGAGGGTGAAGGTGCAACGCTGGAGATGAGAGCCAAAGATTATCTCTGCACCAATGGCACAGTTGTGTACACAAGGTGGTTTAGGGAAATCGAGCTTAATGAGACAAACGAATGTGTCGCAATCGACCTCGAGGAGCTGGCTTCATTCCTGACTGTGACAATCGTGAACGACACTGGGGCGATTGGCTCATATTACCTGTATTTGCAGGGGGTGAACTAAATGGCTGACGATGTACCAGAACAATGCTCAATATGCAACGAGGATTTCGAGTACAGAGAGGAAAAAAATCAGGCTGGAGAGCTTCGTTTGTTCATCACATCTCCATACCACACGGATGGCGTGAACAAATGGCATGTAGAATGCGGTGGGGGTGATTAAGGTGGGTGAACAAGAATTTGCTCCCAAGAAGGCATTCGATGTCGTTTTGCGTCTGTTTGAACACGATATAGATGCAAGTGGCTCATATCAGAAGGAAAATATCGATGTCTCAAAGTACAGAAAGCTCTATGGAAGGCTGACCCATGAGATTGATGATGGCTCACTTGAAATAACCTTCGCACAAGCTGATGGCACACCAATGGAAGATGAGGTCATAATTTTTGAAGACCTTGAACAAGGCGTGACAACAGAAATCGACATATCGATACTTCCACCGCTTCCATATATGAAAGTGACAATCAACAACAATGATGGGAGCGCAAAAGAAGTGATGCTGGTAATCTCTGGCGAGAAGTGAGGTGGGAAGATGACAGGTGAAGTTGAATTCCCACGACAACCAAAGAATGCAACCAAACTACAGGGTGTGCCGATAAGCTCGACTCCACCAACAGATGGCCAAGTGCTTGAATATCAATCCTCGAGCGGAGAATATGAGCCAAAGGATGCAGGTGGATACACGCTGCCTGACGACATTGAGGATGGCGGTTCAGCAGAGATGAATGTTGGAGGGCTGGACGGCGAACTGGCAGACCCTCAAAAGCAGAAGCTCCAGAACTTCGGTGGCGACCCTTTGGCTACACAACAGACATCCTACACCACGTTCTACCACTTTCTGTTCAGAGGCACGACAGAGATGGGGACACCCACGAACATCAAAGTGCTTCTGGCAGAGCTTAACAGCCCAACTTCTGTAAGTGTCAGGATAAGGGATTTAACGAACGGGAATACCATAGCTGAACAGACAGGGCTCACGCCATCCACATATCCATCGATTGACATTCAGGATATGGGGGCACTTTCAAACCTTCCATCTGGTGAAGCAATATTCATAGTGGAGGCTTTGAGGACAGGTGGGACGTTTAGCCCTCAAGTCGTTCTATCAGGGGGTGAAGTACAATGGTAGGGAAACTAATTGGTGCGACTTACACAGGCGAATACACTGGCGATGGGCAGACAAGTCAAGACATCGATTGCGGTTTTAGTCCAGCGAGAGTGAAAATATACGATGAGGATGGGAACTATGCAGAGCTAATCGACAGCACAACTTACGCCTATCGTGAGGTTCTGGTATCTGGTGAGTATGTCCTGAAAAGATACGAGCTTGTGGATGCAATCGTTGTAATCGACAACGGTTTCAGAGTGCAGAACACATACCTGAATACGAATGGAAAGGTGTTCTACTGGGAGGTGTGCGAATGAAACTTCACTGCCTGAACTGTCAGGTCAGATACACGGCAACTGGCAACGAAACCGAATGTGACCAGTGTGGCTCGACCAACATAGAGTTCGAGGAATGAGGTGAGATATGGGAGATGCGCTTGACACTGTGCTGACTGAAATCCGTGGGCTGCGGTCTGATGTTCGTGAAGACCAGTCCAAAATCTGGGATGCCATAGAGCGAGAGCGCAAGTGCACCACCCAACTCAAAATCAATGATGCAAAGCTCGAGGGAGAGATTACCCAATTGAAGCTGAAGCAGAACATGACAGAGGAAGCTTTTGTCAGACATGTTCAGAACAAAGACAAGCACTTCAATCCCTACTACAGTGAGACACTTCGGCAGAAGCTCTGGCGCAAAAAACCAGAGATTGCGGCAGGTGGCGGTGCTGGAGCGCTCATTGTAGCACTTGTCACGCTTCTGTTGAAGGCATCTGGAGTGATACCATGACGGAATATCAGATTGACGATGTGTTCACGAGCAATCCTGCGAAGAGCGGATGGCAACAATTTCAAGGCACAAGTCTTGATTGGGATAGCTTGGAGAAGGTCGGTGGTGAGCTTGGACACGATGAGGATTGCAGATATATCAAATATCTCGGGAAGGCTTTGAACCAACAGGACAACATCACAGCTCTATTCACCTTCATGGTGGACAATTGCCTTATCGGTTCAGCTGATGCAATCATTGGCTTCTTCAATGTTGACAGGGCAGCAGGGAAGGATGAGTGCTTTGGAATGAAGGTGATTTGCGCCACAGGTAATCCTCAACCGCAGCTCTACATTGCATATGACGACAGCACCAAACAGACAACGAGCGGATTGTTCACCTTCACACAAGGCAGCAAATACCTGATAGCTGTCAGATTTGTCCCAGAGGATAACAAGGCATATCTTGAGGTGTATGATTTCCTGACTCAAACTCTTCTCCACGAGCTGTACATTGTACTCGATGAAACAAAGAGCTTCACCCTGAATCAAGTTGGTATATCAGAAGTTGACACGGTTGGTTCACCAAAATCGGAAGCGTGGATATATGATTTCAAAGCTGTTGGCGACACCGAGCCAGTTGATTATAGCAACCTGTATGCCACACCTGACGAGGTCAGACAGCTCACGAATTTGGATGCAGTTCAGGATATGACCGACTCCCAAATTGCCAACATCATTCTGACCATGGCTATGCCCCAAGTTAATGCACGATTTCGTGCCGAAGCCTATGATGCACCCTTTGATACAGGGGATAACACACCGCCAATGGTTCGCACCATTACTGCGCTCCTCTCGGCAGCATATGCTGCGAGGGTGTCGTATATCGGGCACGCTCCCAGCGAGAGTCCAGCATACGCAGCCTATCTTGACGAGGTGAACACCCTGTGGAAATCCATCTTGAGCGGATATTATGAGCTGTTGGACATAAACGGTCAGTGGATTGAGCGCACTGAAGCAACTTCGACCGATATGTTGACAACCACGAGTGGACAGACCGTGCTGTTCACTTTGGATGACTTCCCAGACATCACGGATATAATGACAGGTGGTTCATTTGGCGGGCAAGAAGGGTGTTAATCTCGGTCTGCAAATAACTGGGTTGGACAAAGCTCAACGCCAGATGGGGAGAGCCAAGCAAGAAGCTCGGAATATGCGCCCATTGTTTGAGAAGGCAATAATCATCCTTGAACAATCGCATATGCAGACCTTCAGGCAAGGTGGAAGGCCAAAGTGGACTCCCTCGAAGAGAGCGCAAGCCCAAGGTGGCCAAACCCTTCAAGATACAGGTCGATTGCGGCAAACTGTCACAGGGAGAGCACCTGCTGCAATCAGACAGTACAACAATGAAGAGCTTCGTTTTGGTACAAAGCTCATCTATGCTCCCAGCCACCAGTATGGCTTCCCACCTCGAAACATTCCGCAGAGGCCATTCTTGGGAGTGTATTCAGAAGACATGAAGAAGATGGAGAAGGTATTTGAAGATGATTTATCTAATAGGTTGAGGGTGGTGACAAGTGGCTAATCAGCGACCGACTCGGGAGTTGAAATATGACTCATATCAATCGAAGGTTGTCAAGCGATTAGTCGAGATGCTCATGGAATATGAGGATAACCACGGCAACAAGATATTCGAGCAGTTCAAGGGCAACATATTCTACAACGCCAAGAAGTCAATCCCTGACACGAGGTATCCTGCGTTGTTCATCTTTGTGGACAGTGGGAGTCGTGAGCCATTCGGGATAAAGAGGCAGGACATTTGGAATTTGCCAGTCAAGGTAATGTTGTACACCCTTGACCGCTCGGAGAATGACATGGATGACCACTACAAGTGGATTGAAGGCTTGGACAGAGTATGCCGAGTCAATCCACGATGGCATCTTGATGGCAAAGAGGATTTGTCCATACACAAGGGGGATTTGGATTCATGGGCATACAACTTTGCCTTTGGCGACAACTTCGTCATATCTGAAACGGATGCGACCGTGAATGTCATGACGAAGATGTGCCTTGCAAATCAAATTAGTTGAGGTGAAATACATGAAAGATGTGACAACAGCTACACTGGAACAGGAATTGAAAAAGGCAGACAAACTCATCACTTCGGCTGAACAAGACTTGGACAGTGCTAAACAGTCAAAAGCTCCTCGCAGCACTGTCAAACACTTGGAAGAGCGAGTCAAGGCGCTCGGGAGCAAAAGGAAGCGCATTGAGGCAGCTCTCTCCAAGCACACGAAAGCAATCAACAGCGAGGAGCAGACACAGGACACAAAGAAGGCCGCAGCACCCAGCGGTAAAAAGGGTGCAAAGAAGGAAGGTGATGAATAATGGTGAAGTGCAACGAAACACTCGCAGGCTTCGAGGGAGTCGTTGGATGGGGAAATGAAGACCCATGTGGCACACCGCTCGACAGTGGCGCACTCTCTCCTCTTCTCAACTTCGGAGTTGTGACAGACTTCAGCCCTGATGGATGGTACAACTCGAGGACAAAGCGAAGAGGGATTGGCAACCAAGGGATAACCCAAAACCGTTTAACCAGCATAGTGGGTGGTTTTGGTGTGGAATATGCGGCAGTCGATAGCTTACTACAGGCAAGACTTGAGAAGGCATTCGGTGGAACAGGTGTACTGGAAAATCATCTGGACACATCCTTCGTGGAAGCAGCGCTCAATCGAGCGAGTGCGACCGTGCAGCAATTGCGCTATCTCTACAACATGTGCAAAATCGTGGACTTTGAGATTGCCATCTCTATCGATGAGCCAATCATGATAACCGAGAATGCGATTGCGCAGTATGTGAGGAAGGCTACAAGCAAGAGCTATCCTGCGGTTGTCGATGAGACAACCGACACAATCTTTGATGCCATAACCATAGGTGCTGACCCAGCAGACATTAGCGAGGATATGCTGATGTACTATGAGGGTGAGCCAATCCTCGTTGAAGACCCACTCGGAACGCCAACTGACCTCATCCTCGATGGCGTCAGCAACATGACTTTCGCTCTCGCTCGGAACACCGAGCAACGCAGAGGCATCCGAAGAGGTCTGATTGGAAGGATGGCCTATGAGCAGGCAGAAGGTGTCAGGGATTTGACACTGACGATAACCAAGGATTTCCACGATGCTGAAGAGTATGACCGCATGGTCGCCAACGAAGGCTTCGACTTCAAGTTTGATGTGGGAACAACTCGCATCACGCTTGTCGGTGGAAGGTGGGAAGGAACACCGCCAGCAATTGCCGAAGAGGATTTGGTGGCTGAAGACCTGACTGCTTCCTTTGAGAGTGCGACATACGCAACAATCCCATAGGCGCAGGGATTAATGCGCCTGAAATATATCCACGAGGTGAAATAAATGACAGAAGATACCAAAGAACAGAGCATGGAGAAGCTGTTGAAGACTCCACCGCCATCGGAGTACAAAACAGGCAGAGGCAATGTATTCATGTTTGGCAAGCCTGCTTTGAGACACAGGAAGATAGTGATGAAGGTCTTGAAGATAATGCGTGAGCCAGCAGCGGATTACAACGCCATAGTTGAGTGCGCAGAAGCGAGAGGATTGACTGTTGAGCAGTTCATCGCACTGAAAGAGAATGAGCTGACAAAAGAGGAGCTTCAGAAGATAATGAAGCACTCAACCCTTGACAGCAACATATCCTTCGCTGAATCCATGAATGAAATCCTGACGGAAGTGCTATATGCGACTATCCGCAAAGCTCCCTTCCAGTTCAGCTCTCTCGAAGAGTTTGAAAATTTGATGGATGACTATGGTGAAGCGCTCGAGCTATTCCCGATTGCCATCAAATGGGTGGCACTCGCTTCCGCAGACATAGGAAGGATTGACCGAAAAAACTTATAAGAGCCATCAAGACAGGCAAGGGAGCGCACGAACACGATGCGCTCGTGCTGCACTTCTTGTTGGACAAATATGGCGGTTATCCTGACCGATGGCTCGAACAGGATTGGGCTGTATGCATGCAGCTTCTCGATGTAAATCATATAATCGCAAAAGTCCAAGAGAGAGAGCGCAAGAAGAGGGAGCGCAAGAACAAAAACAAGCCAAGGTCAAGGCGCTCCAGAAGGCCAAGACGCAGAAGATGAGGTGAAAAATGGCTGGAGAAGTCAAACTGGCAATAATCCTGACCGCAAGCATGCGAGGAGCGGATGCTTTCGACCGAGCAGGTGGTGGGATTAAAGGGATTGCGGCAGCTGCAAAGTCAGCTATTCCTATGTTGGCCATGTTTGCTGCTCACGCAACCTTCAACTTCCTGAAGGACAGCATAAAAATTGCCATGGAATTTGAGAAGATAATGGCAGAGGCAGGTTCAATCATTGGGAAGACAGCGGATGAGGTCAAAGGTCTTGGAGATGAAATCAGAGAGATGAGTCAGCGCATCCCAAAATCCCCGAGAGATTTGGGTACAGCGTTGTACGACATCTTTTCAGCTGGTGTCACAGACACCGCAGATGCAATGAATGCGCTCGAGCTATCCGCAAAGGCAGCATCGGCAGGCCTGACTGAAACTGCAACAGCAGCGAAAGCAGGCATTGCTACAATGAATGCCTTTGGCATGGAAGCTTCCGACCTTGAACACATATTTGACACACAGTTTTTGACTATCAAGTATGGTATCCTTCGATATGAGGAGCTTGCCGCAGTTGTCGGTCAGCTATCGCCAGCAGCAAAGGCAGCAGGGCAATCAATGGAAAGCATGTTTGCAGGTCTTGCCATGCTCACGCAGAAAGGTCTGAATGCAGCTGAAGCATCAACTGCTCTCGCTCGAGCTATGGAAGGCATCACGAAGCCTGCCGCAATCCGAGCTGCTGCCGAGCTTGGCATCAGCTTCGTTGAGATGACAGCAGATAGCATCACCGCTCGTGATGAATTCCTTCGTCAATCTCAATCCTTGGATGAATTGACGCAGAGCTACAACGACACAGAAGCTTCAGTGAAATCTCTCGGAGAAGAGATGGCCAAAGTGTCCCTCGAGGAAGCCAAGAACAGATTGGAAATCAACAAAATCAAGCGTGAAGCGGAGAAGCAAGACAGGGAGTTGACCAAAGCGGAAATCGACCAAATCGAAGCTCTGGAAGAGGCAAACAAAGATTTGTCCATTCAATACAGCGAGTTGTCCGTGTCGCAACAAGAAGCTCGGATACAATCAACCGAGCTGAACAATCAACTCGAGGAGCAGAAGCTTGCGACCGAAGAGGCAAAAGCTGCATTCGATGAACAGATAGCAGCCACAGGCAACTTCCGACCGCTCGTTGACATAGTCAAAGAAATCAACGACAAGTATGGCATGCTCGGTGAAGCAGCCCAAGCAGACATAATCGGCAAGATGTTCCCTGAAGTCAGGGCACGCAGGGCAATCCTCTCAATCTTGGGGAGCGAGGAAGAGATGATGGCCATGACCGATGAGATGATGAATCAGGCTGGAGCGATGGGTGAAGCCTATGCCATCAATACAGACACAGCCGCAGCAGGTCATCAACTCATGCAAAACTCGGTCGAGGATTTGCAAATTCAGATTGGCGAAGAGATGATGCCTGTCATGGAGTATTGGAATGAGATAATGCGTGATGCGATTATTCCACTAATCAAGAATGCCTTCATCCCAATCCTCGAAGCCATGATGCCGATAATCAAAGTGATGGCAGAAGTGCTTGGATGGATTGCGGGAATATTTGCCGAGTATCCCGAGCTGCTTTGGGCAATCATTGGAGCAATCATTGCTTGGAAGGTCGCACAGATTGCACTGAACATAGCTATGACTGCAAATCCGATTGGCCTGATAATCACGGCAATCGCTCTGCTGGTCGCTGGCATACTTATCCTTCTCGACAAGCTCGGATTACTCGAGCCAATATGGGAAGCTATCACTGGGACATTTCAGTGGTTGTACGACTCCATACTCAAGCCTGTGTTCGATGGCATAATCACCTTTGTAGATTTAATCGTGGGAGCTATCGAATGGATGGCTGAACAAATCGACAAATACTTTGGTTGGATAATCGATGCTGTCAGTGGTGTGGCAGATGTGCTTGGTGGCATTGGCGATTTCTTTGGTGGGATTGGCGGTGCTATAGGTGGCTTCTTTGGATTTCAAGAGGGTGGCATCATCACACAACCAACGCTTGGCCTTCTCGGTGAAGCAGGAGCTGAAGCGGTCATTCCCCTGAAGAATGGTGCAGTGCCCGTGGAAATCGTTGGCAGGGGTGGTGTTCCTGCTGGCGATAGTGGTGGAACGATACAAACCCATGATACCTATACCATAACGATACAAGCAGGTGCGCTTCCACAAACGGAAACACCAGAGAGCTTGAGCGAGAAGCTTGTGGATGCTATGGTTGAGGCAAAGAAGAGAGGTGCGACAGGACAAGTGATATAATGACAGAAGAGAGCAAAGGAATATATTTGGATGCAACGGATGGGAAGCTGAAAGACATCAGCACTGATGAGGAGCTGCCTATGCACGAGCTTGAACACTCGGAATATGGCCTGATAAAATATGTCGAGTATCAAGGAGTGAATGTTGTGTATTGGACAGACTATCAGGAGAATGAATTGGTCATGCCACTTCCTTCCGATTGGGAAGATGAGATTGAGGAGTGAGGTTTGAATGGGCTTAATCTCGACTGTGGAAATATTGCCAGATGCTGACAACACCTTAATGCAGATATTTCCAACTTGGAATAATGGAGCATCTGTGTTCAATACGGTGGGTTCAGATACTACAGGGTATGCAAGGCATGCATTGATGAGGTTCAAAATACCTCAATTCACAGGAAGGATTAAAGAAGCTCATTTGCGACTCTACATCCATCAATTCGCAGATAAAGAGATTGCTTTTATGATAGTTGACTCCCCACAGGATGACATTTGGATTGAGGGCAATTCATCTATGACTACTGACCCAGAAGGTAGCACATGGAATGAATATGCAAAAGACTTCCCTTGGGCTGCCGCAGGTGGCGATTTCGGTGATATGCCTATCGCAATCAAGATATTCTCGGCATCAGACCCAACAGGTTGGTACAATATAGACTTGCCTCTGGACAACATAACCTTCAGCGCTGGGAAGACAATATCATTGATTGCAATTCCAGCAGAAACGCTTGCCGTGAGCAACGAGTTCATATCATGGGGTTCAAAAGAGCGAGTATCACCTGATTGGCGACCTCGACTTATACTTACATTGGATGAGGGGTTGGAAGAATATGACTGAAGTAAAAATGATAATACCTGTGGAGATTGATGCGTTCATAAAGAGCAGTGCACCAGACTACAATTATGGTGGGCACAGCAAGATTTATGTTGGCGATAAGATAACAGCTGTTGGCGTGCTGCATGAACTAAATCGAGGATTGTTGAGATTTCAAATGCCAGAGTTTGAAGGCACTGTAAAATCTCAACAGCTCAAGATTTATCAGAGCGGTTATGGTGGGTCAGCTCCCTTCCCTGTCGGAATTTACTTAATGAAAGAAGCTCATAGTGAGCTTTGGATTGAAGGCACTGATAACGGTGCTACATCTACTGGTGGCTGTACATGGAAGGATATGGCACTTGGCTTCGATTGGGATAATGTCGGTGGAGATTTCGATGAGCAAGAGATTGCTTTGCTTGAGTTGGATACTTCGAGCGGTTGGAAAATATTCATTATTCCGACCGAGAGCTTCACGGTTGAAAGTGGGAACAAGCATTCATTCTTCCTGAAGTTTGGGAATGAGGATGACAGGATTGAGAAGTGGGTTGAATTCTCCTCAAGAGTTGGTGTGCTGGATGCATATCTTGAAATCACTGTCGATGTGGATGGATGGGATGCTCCGATAGTCAGCGCTCACGGTGTTACATCAGAGGAGATACTGGTGGAGTGGGAGAAGACAGAGCTTGAAGAGTTTATGTTTCAACATTATCTATTGGAGCAATCGGATACAGGCACTGGCGGATGGACTACTCTGGCGACAATCACTGACATAAATCAAACCAGCTTCAATCACACAGGCCTTGTGACACAAGGTGATGTTGACGATTACGATGAAGACAACGACACCTATCCAAACGGCAGGACAAAGTATTATCGAATATCTGTTGTATCAAATGTATTCTCCACTGCCACTGCTTATGGAGAAGCTAATGGAACAACCATTCCAGTCGTCAGACCGATGAAGATGGACTCATTGATACCAAAGTCAAAATTCTCTGGCGAGGATTTCATAAACGACAACAAAGCCTTCCCACCGTATGGTGTTCAAATAATACCTGCTTGGTATGATGACGAGGACACGACCGAGCTGGAGAACATCGCACAGATTAAGCTCAAATGGGATGTGCGAGTCAATGTATGGTCATCGAAGCCTGACGAGATATTCACTGAATGGGACTTCGAGAATGGCTTCATCCTAAAGGGAGCTGCTGGCTATGTGCTGTACAGATTAAAGGCTGAAGCTCGGGACACTGGTGGCTTGATAAGGAAGTTCACAGACGACAAGACAACCGAGCAATCTGAAATCACATTCCCTGCACCATGTCCTGTGGTGCTTCCAAATGGTCTGCTTGCGAGCAATCCACCACGACTTTTTGGCCCATATGACAGTGGAAAAATAGCTGTGGATTTGAGCTTCGCAGGACAGCAAGCTGGAGATAGAATATTCACTGAAGACTTCCTTGAAGAAGTATCAGACAAATGGCTCTCTCATAAAACAGGTGGAGCAAAGACACCAATATATTCATTCCTTCCTTCAGGAGCGAATTGGTTCAGCGATGATTTCGAGAGCTATCCATTTGGAGCGCAAAATCCTACTCCACCATGGCGCATGATATATGGAGCGCAAATATCAATCAACACAGCTGGCTCTTATCAAGGGACACAACACATGACAGACTCTGGTGGAGTGGCGCTTGATTTCCCGATACCAAAATCTTTTATTTTTGCGATGAGAAGTGATGCAAGCCTATCCAATAATTATGCCAGAATGATGTTCAAAAGCGGATTGCCATATCACCCTTCGCCAAACTTATTCTATGTACAAGTGCGTGGCCCAACTGGCATCATAGAATATGAGGGAGATAGTGGTGTACAGACTGGCCCAACGATTGGCAGCACCTCGTGGATGTTATTCAGAGTATCCTATGACGCTATCGCACAAACTTTCGACCTGTATTATTATCCATCTGGCGTTGAAACTCTTATCGCTTCTGGAATTGGAGCGAATGGGACAATCAAATACAACGATGTGTATGCTGCCATAATAAGCAATGTATCCTCTGCTTCATATTGGCACTTGGATGCCGTTCAAATACCAAAGAACGAAGTGATGATATTAGGACACAGTGGTGGCTCTGGCGCATCACTCATTGCCAAAAAATTCTGCCAAGACCTTCCGAACAAATACAACGCATATTTCGAGAAGTACACTGGTGGGTATCGCTCCAGAATAATCCTTCGATATGATGATGCTTGGAATTTTCCAAATGAACCAACGATGTCAAGAATAAATATGATTGTAACACAAGTTGCTTTTGATATAACTCCGACAAGCTGGTTGTATAGTGGATATTATATCAGATTTTTTGATGACCTCGCTCGTGTAGATACTATTAGATTGTATGCAGACAAAAATATTGGAAGCTCCACGAGAGGATTTTTGGCTCAATTCAATTTAGGTGCAGGCGATGGAGCGCTCCGAAGTGCAAACAAAGAAAAATATATATTGATTGAAATAATTACATCACCGCTGTGGGATGAAACTGGCGCACTTAAAGGCAGTGTAATTTATGTCATCTACAATATTGCTGATACACTTGATGATGTGAAAAATATCGATTACGATACTCACCCATACATCTTTGAATATGAAGATACTGCCATACCATCGGATGAACAACAACACTACACTGGAAGATATGGACTTACAAATTCATCGAGTGTAAGCCAAACTGATGCAAAGCTATACATACACGAACAATGGCTTGAGGGAAGAGTTCAAGGAGAAGTATATGGAATCAAGGACATCAACAAAGGTGTGGTATTTCCAACGAGCACTTCAAAGAAGCCTATTGTACCTTTGGCCTGCGCTCCTGACCAATTGTTTGAAACAGTCTTGCTCGAGGGAAGAGCGAAGAATGAATATGGTGCTCAAAGTCAGACAAACGAAATCGACAACTATCAAGGTGATTTATTCTACAACACACCACCAATCGCATTCCTTGCAGCTCCAAAGATTGGATACACAAATCAGGGTGTTCTCCTCGATGGCTCTCAATCAGTTGATTTTGAAGGTGGAAGCCTTGTTTACATTTGGGACTTTGGTGACAGCAGCTCGATTGAAACGACTGACTCTTCAATAAGCCATGTTTACACCACGGCAGGAGTTTACACCGTGAAACTCAAGGTCAGAGATGAAGCTGGACTCGAGAGTGCTGAAGTTGAAGCTCTCCTGACAATCATTGACGCCCTCGAGCAATTCCAATTAGTCGAGCTTATGAGCCCATGGATTTCAATCTCTCAATCCTCACCCACTGGGACAGGTGTGACATCTCTTCCTGAAGTCGATTATGATGTTGTACAAACCATGGAAGGTGGAAACAGGATATTCAACCTGACTGGTGTACACAATGACCCAGATTGCAGTCATGACGCTGCTACACAAATCGAGCTTGCGACTTCAGAGAAGGATTTCATACACTTCCTCAAGAACAACGGGCAACTCATAACACTCGACCTCGAGTTTTATGGCAAGGTGAAGGGAGTAATCACTGACCACAAACCTTCAATGACAGTGGATGACCAAAATGCATATGCCTTCTCGATGACCTTCCAAGAGGTCGATGTCAGGCAGTTTGAGGAGTGATAATGCCGTACAAACCAAGCGTGAAGTTGGAGCTGAACGATGCGAGGTTCAAGCAATGGAATAGCATCACGATAAAACAGATGCTCAACGCTCTCTCTTCCATCAGTGTAAATCTTCCCAATCCTGCTGGTTTGCGCACCACTCTTGCGGTCGAGGATATGCCCATGAAGGTCTATCTCGGTTGGGATACTGATGACCCACCGCTCCGCTTCGATGGTTATCACGATGACCCAGCTTGGAGCGTGGCAACAGGCAACATGGCAGTCGGTCTGACAGGTCGTGATTTCGGTCGGATACTATTTGACGAGATGACAGTGGATGATAACTTCTTGGCATATGGCAATCCTATCGGACAAGCTTACATTCTCACCTTCATATCCTATCTCGCTGACAGCCTATCGACTCCATTGCCAAAGCTATTCAATCGAAACACAGATGTCGATGACGATGAAAATTTTCAGTACACATTCGGATATGAGAAGGTGATTGATGCCCTCAAGAAGCTGATTCAATATGGTGGATATGAATGGCTGATGACATATGACCAAGACAACAATCGTCAATTCATAGTGAGGCCACCGAAGGATTTGACGCCAGAGAATGTCACACATGCTTTCATAGTCGGTGAAAAAGGCAACTATCCAGACTTGCCATTGAATGCGAGTGTACATCATGTAGAGTCATTGAGAGTCAAGAAGGAATTTGGCTTCAAGAAAAATTATGTCAGAGTTCAAGGAGAGGGAAGCGTGAATGCGGTGTATCCACTTGCTCCACCCTCGACTCCCAAACACCTGTACCACGAAGATGATGGCATCAGCAGCTCTGATGACGCTCTCATTGTGGCAAGGAGAATATACACAGAACGGTCTGCCCCAAAAATCCTCGTGGATTTCAGTGGGATAGGTGTGGAGCAATTGAGGGTGGGCGATGTAGTGTATGTCAACGACCATCGATATGGCGCATCACAGCTTCCCTCGAATATCTTCAGACTCATCGAGATAAACGACACAATCACGATGTCGGGATGGAAGGCCACCTATAAAGTGGCAGATTTTGTCCCTACTCTGTTTCAGTTCATAGATGGGACAATCGGCCTGTAAGGATACAACCCCATCATAATCGCCACGAAATTGGCCAAATACGGCAAGAAAATGGAAAGGGTGGGGGAATAATCCCCCATTATGCGCTTCCACACCCATCGAAGAGCGTGCCGAGTCCAGCTGCGGCATTCTCCTCGCTGGTTGGTGCGCAATCCTCGACCGCTTCCCTGAAGAGCTTGCGGAGAGGTGGCTTGGCGTTCAGGATTGTCACAAGCTCCTTGACATCGAAATCCTTTGTCAACTCTTTGCCTGTTTCCCTCTTGAATGCTTCCAACAGAGTATCTTTGACCATGTTCAAACACTCCTGCGCTCCCGATGGGATTTGAACCCAATGGGAACAAAAAGAAAAATGGAGTGAGGGACAGTGCCCTCACTTTTTTGATTTGCCTTTGCCCTTCTTGGCTTTGGCTTCCTTCTTGGCAGCCTTCTTGGTTGCCTTCTGCTCGACCTTCTCTTTGGTCTGCCTCTTGTCGTGGTGCGCCTTGATGTGCTTCCAGTAGCCTTTTGGGTCTTGGCTGACCACGAGGATTTCGCCTGCGAGAGTCTTGAGTGCTCCCCTGACTCCATCCTTGAGGTCTGTGTCGTGTGTCCCGACATATGACATGCCCATCGCAAGACCGAACATGGTGTCAGGCACTTGCTGTATCTCCTCGCTCTTCATCGCTTCGAGGAGCTTGGCTTGTGTCCGAGCGCTGATGACATTCTTGTCGGTGTAGTATTGGACAACCATCTCCATCTTGTCCTTCTTCAATCCGACCTTCTTGGCTGCGTCAACAATAGTGCCGTATGCACCGATTGCCTCTGCGACCTTTGTCACCAGTGTCTCAAACTTCATGTCCTCTCCCACGTGAAGCTCGGATAAGGCAGCAAACGCACCTATCTCGAGCTGTCCCATGGCGCCACGCACATCGATGGTCAGCTGGTTTGAGCAGGCCAAGACCTGCCCACCTGCGACTCCACGCACACGGTTGTAGCCATCCCACCTGCCGAAGTCGAAGGTGGCGATTGGCTGGATGATGCCATCGTTGTCCTTTGGCTCAACGACTATCTGGCCACCGTGAAGGCCATCGCTCTCGGTGTGGGAGATGGAAGCTTTGACATCCAGCTCCTTGAGGACATTCTTGACCGTGTCAATGTAATCCTCTGCCGCAACTGGTCGCCACTTGTTGCTCATCACTCCGAACAACACCTGCTCGCTTCCGACCTTCGTGTGCCTGAACAGAAGAGGGACACGAGGTTGGTATGTCAGCGCTCTCTTTATCATGTTTGTCCTGTAGGCTTTGTCACCCTGCCTGAACTTCGGCAGGTTGTTGTATTCACCCAAGAAAAACATGATGGTGTCGAACATCAGTGCTGTCCTTATCGCAATCTTGTGTACAGCTCCCTTGATGTCCTCAACCACAACGCTTCCTTCCTTCGCATCTGGGTCATAGGTCAGCTCAATCGGTCTGCCTCTGACCTCAATTGCCTTCTTGACCTTCTGAACAGCTTTGTAGTCATCTGGCACATTCTTGTAGAATGGTGTTGGGTCATACCCTGACCCAGCGGTCTTTGACTTCGCTCCCTTGCCACCCTTCTTGGTGGACTTTTGACCTTTGTTCTTTGCCATAGCAATTCACTCCTGCGCAGTGTAATCCGTGTCACACCTCGCTAAACCATAATAGACCAGAGGATACATAAAGATTTTGCTTCATATTTCGACCTATTTTTTGGGAGCAAATACTGGGTATGACAGTGGCACGAACATTGATTTAAAGCCAACAGAAAGCCACCATTCCGCCAATATCTGTGTTCAGGTGATTAACTATATGTCAGTTGTTCCAATCGTTGACTCTCGGCAATTTTGTTCGGGAGATTTTTTATTATCTGACAGACCAAAATATAAATGATGGAATTTTTATTATGACATGAAATGAAAAATATATATTTGTGTCAAGATAAAAGTTGGTATGACAAAAAAAAATGAGTGAGGTCAGGCCTCACTCGTTGTCCTCTTCGTCAGTGTCGTCATCCCAGTCGGTGTCATTTGACTCGGTGTCATCCTCGTCATCCTCGACCTGCTGGTGCTTGCCCTCATCGATGTCTGACTCAACCTGCTCCTTCAAGCGCTCGAGGTCATCCATCAGGTCATCCATCTCTGGTGGGTCAGGATAATCAACCTCAACGCCATCTCCTGCCTCGTGGAGTATTGTCTTCATCGCTGAAAGGAAGTCAGGAGTGAAGCCACGCCTGTGGGGTTCAACCGTGTGGCTCTTCGCACCTGCTGCCTTGGCCAAGCAATCCTTCTCGGTGAACACTGGGAAGGTGTCCTGCTCCCACGCTGACTCGTCATCCTCGAGGAGTGCGCTTGGGTCGGTCATCAGCTTGGCGACATGTGGCTGTGTGCGTCCATCTGCCTCGATGTCCCTGTATCTGAAGTCAAGCTCTCCCTCGAGCGCATCATTGACCGCTTCCCGCAGCTCGATGTCCACTGGGTTGAAGTTGGCTTCCTGCCACCTCTTGAACTCATCGAGCTTCGACTGTCTGTATTCACCTCGTGCCCTGATTTCTGCCATGTTCTCGTTGTGCTCTGCGTTTGGCTCTTCCAACTCTTGGCGCTCCCTCTCGTTGATGTCGCTGACTCGCTCGTTGTGGCGCTCCCACGCTGCCTCGATTTCGCTGAACTGCTCCTCGCAAGCTGTGTGGATGTCATCATTGATGTCCGAGCGCTCCTGTTCCAGCGCTGCAATCTCTGCCTCAATCTCGGTCAGGCGCACATCGTGGCCTTGCTCCTCTTTGTAGGCATCGATAATCTCCTGCTGGTCATCCTCTTCATCCTGCGCTGTGTCGTTTGACTCATCACGCTCTTCCTCATAGCGCTCTTGGATTGGGTCAATGATTTCGTGCCACCTGCTCCTCTCTGCCTCTCGCTCCTCTTCGGTCTTGGTGTTGAACCAAGCTTCCAACTCGTCAGCCTGACTCAAGAAGGCTTCGATGATTGGCTTCAACCAGTCCTCTTTATGATGCTCGAAAATCTCCTCAACGACTTCCTTGCCGACCTTGGCGAAGATGCGCATGATTTCAGGTATCATAATCAAGCTCTCGTCAGAAGTGGCTCTGATGATTTTCAGAAGCTCCTCGAGTATGTTGCGCTCGATGACAGACATTGGGAAGGCATCCAACTCGACCTTTGCCCTGTAGCGCTGGCCACCCTCTGTCTTATACAAGCCACCGTTTGTCTGCTCGCAGAAGTATGCCCACTTGGTGTCCTCTGCCTTGCGTGCCCTCTCGTTGCTGGCTCCAACATCTTCGCACTTCATCGCTTTGTGCCTCAAGATATTCTCGGTGATTTGCTCTGGCCTCACGAACAAGCGCCTTATCCTGACAGAAGCGCAGCTGCCGTAATACTCGAGTGCCTTCTCAATCTGGTTCTTGAAGCTCTCTTGGATGTAGTATCCAGCTGGGTCAAGGTCGCTGATTGTGCACATGTAGATGTCCTGATTGATGTCCACACCAGCTTCCTGAAGCTCCTCGACCAGCTGCTTGGCATAGCTCCTCGACACGCTCCTTGAAGGCTGGCCACCTGCGGTGATGAGAGTCGAGTTAAACAGTTCAGGTATCCACTCGAATGCCTCAAACAGATTTTCCTTCTCAACCGCTATCAGCAGGTTGGAAAATGGGCTGTCCCTGATGAAACTCCTGCGCACATTCTCTTTGGCGCTGACGATGTTCATACCTTCGTATGTCACAAGGCCAGAGTCCACGAGATTTGCCCAAGCAGTGTTTATCGCTCCTGCCACTGAACTTGTCTCACCCATCCGCAGAACATCTTCCACAAGGAATTTTATGTGGGTGTACCAGAAGTGCCTCACATTGCCTTCCTCGAGAGTTGTGCCCTCATCCCTGTAGGCTTCCCATATGACCGCTCTCATAACATCGAGCAGACAGAAATCCAAGCCAGCTCTCCTGCCGTTTGCATCTGGGGGGAACACCTCACAGATTTCCTCATAAGTCATTCCTTCGCTGACAACCTCGATGTCGAGCTGCTGTCCATCCTCGCTCTCGATGACCTCGCATATCGTGGTTATCTGCTTGTCACATTCAATCAAGTTGAACCTCTTGATTGAGCCCTTGTATTCATATTCGATTTTCCGTGTTCTTATTTCCATGTTTCACACCTCATTCTGCTACAACAGTAGCGATACCATAAAGGGTGTAGGGAGTATATAATGATATTGGTATCTCTCATTTATGTGTTCAACCCAAGTGTTTGAGCAGAGAATTTGAC
>Ga0180434_10000514_pt1 | contig 56971 bp, 53 predicted proteins | sample SS_ome_7_FD_132453 | JGI IMG/M metagenome (GOLD analysis project Ga0180434, IMG submission 132453) | Hypersaline lake sediment archaeal communities from the Salton Sea, California, USA - SS_1_D_2 metaG | ecosystem: Environmental > Aquatic > Non-marine Saline and Alkaline > Hypersaline >...
GGACGTGGCACCGCAGATCAGCGACACAAGAGCCCCCCGATCGCGGGCTGCCTCCGCCAGCGCGAACCCCATCTTTCCCGAGGAGCGATTCCCGACGAACCGGATCGGGTCGATCGGCTCACGCGTCCCCCCGGCGCTGATGACGATCCTCTTCCCGGCGAGGTCTCCGCCCCGTCCGAGGATTGCAAAGACCTCGCCGACGATCTCAGGAACCGGCGCGAACCGGCCGAGGCCGACCCCGCCGGAGGCGAGACGGCCCTCGGCCGGCCCGACGAAGGCGATTCCGCGCTGCCTCAGTGTCTCGACGTTCGCTTGGGTCGCGGGGTTCTCCCACATCGCACTGTGCATCGCCGGCGCGACGAGGATCGGTGCCCGCGTGGCGAGCGCGGTGCAGGTGAGCAGGTCGTCGGCGATCCCGACGGCGATCTTGGCGATGACGTTCGCCGTCGCCGGGGCAATCAGCAGCAGATCGGCGACCTCGGCGAGCGAGACGTGCTCGATTGCGTAGGGGTTCGTCAGCTCGAACAGGTCGGTTGAAACGGGTCGGCCGGTGATCGCCCGGAAGGAAGCCGGCGTGACGAGCTTCGTGGCGCTCTCGGTCATCACCGTGCGGACCGAGACGCCGGCCTGGGTCAGCTTGCTCGCCAGGTCGACCGCCTTGTACGCCGCGATCGACCCGGTCACGCCGAGAACCACGTTCCGCTCAGCCACGTCGGACCTCCTGCCGATCCGGGCCGGATTGTACTGACGCGCGACCAGGACGCCAATGCTTCTCCCACTGCGTGGTCCGGCCTGTTGAACTCCAGACTGGTACTGTGGCACGATGTGGGGAGCGAGAAGGTACGGAGGATGAGAGGATCCGCATGATGCGGCTGTGAAGCGCTCCGTCACTCTGGCTCTCGGGCGATTGCCGACATGCGGGAATCGGGGGAAGACATCGTGAAGAATGCCCTGATTGGAAACGGACTGATCATCCAGTTTGGTGGGGAGCGGTACACGAATGCGGGGATCATCAAGCGTGCGCTTGACAGCATTCGGAGTGGCAACTACCCGAAGCACTTGTATCCCTCGTCGGAGTGCGCTGAGCTGATTCGTGTGTTGCACGGGGAGCATCGATCTGTACTCAGAGGGGCCTATGACAGGTTCGCGTTCGCCGGGTTTGAGAAGGCTGCTCTCGCGGATTTCAAATCGAGGTACGACAAGACACGACGCTACTCGGTTGACGAGATAGGTTTCGAGGACTACTTCTTGCTGTTTGAGCTTGTCTACAACAAGCTGGGAAAGACCAACCCCGAAAGATTCCACGTAAGAGGCGTACTCACGCGGATGCTCTTGGACGCGGTGTTCGATGGTGGCGCGATCCAGACGATCCACGAGCGCTTCCCCAGCGGTATATCTGACTGGCTCTCGGAATGGGATCTCATACTCACAACGAACTACGACAGCAATCTTGAGTCGATCAGATCAGCAGAACTACTGCATCTGCACGGCGCATTTGACGTGCTGAGTGATGTCTACGATCCGGACAGCTTCCGCAATCGGCTTTCAGAAGACCTTCTTGACGGCGAGAAGTGGACTGGGAGTACCCGCATCTCTACTCCACCTGTCTGCTGTCGTACGTTAGCGAGTTGAAGTCGTACTCCATGACGCAGGCTAGCCTGGCAAACAACGCAATGGAGAAGTTCGCTGAGGCGTACCGTGTCAATCCGAGCGTCCGAGCCGAGATTGGTGCGTGGGACGAGAGCACTCCGTTGCTTCGACGGTTCCGCGAGGCAGTCAGACTCAAGTGCGACTCTCCAGAGCTTCGGCACTCTGAGCAGTACCCGATGGAGAGGTTCAGGAAGCTCTCGGGTAGCCTCACCATCGTTGGACTGTCGCCGATGAACGACAACCACGTGTTTGAAGAGGTGGCAGCGAATGCTGAAATCGACGCCATTGAATACTACTTCCACCAAGAGGACGAGGCTGCTAAAGCAGCCAAGCGACTGGAGGGCAAGAACGTAACGTTCCTCGACGTTCGAGACCTGTGGGATGAACTCGAAGTGCGCTGAACCGGATTCCAAGCGGCACTGAGCGCATTGCGCGATGCCGCCATCTGCTTGTTCGAGAGTGCGCGCGATTTGCGAGAAAGGGCTGCTTGAACTGCTGCAAGGCGTGCGATCGGAACGCGGTACGGTCTGAAGGCCAGTGACTAGCCCGAGCTCGGGGCGAGGCGACCCCGTTGGGAGGCGTGTAAATGCCTAGTGGGAGAAGCAAACCGGACGGCTACGAAGACGTGCTGTCAGAGTACAAGGCTTGCCTCTTCGACGGCTGGTGCGGCGAACCTGTCGGATGGGGCTTCGAACTGCTGCGACGCATTAGCGAGGCACGTTTCGAGGCATTGTGGGAGTATGGAACGCTTGAGTGCGTATATCCGAAGTGGTTTCTCATCACGCGGTCTCTGACTCGTGACGAAGCCATTCGGAAGTACGGACAGGTTACCGATGAGGAGTTCGGACCCCGCGGTGGCTGGAAGTCTGTGACCTTCGGTGACAAGAAGTTCCTGTCCCGCAAACTGCGCCCGAAGAAGGACCTCGGTGTTGAGGCGTGACATGTGCCCTCGCGGTCGCTCAGATGTAGGGGGAGAAGCTGGTGGGATGGTCTGAGAACGAGCTCAACTCTCCCAGAGCGTCCGGATCGGCACGGCATAGAGGTCATCGCCGAATCCAGCACACGTCTCACCGTCATACAGCACAATCCCTGCGGCAAACCGCTTGCCGCTTGCGGATCGAAGCTTGCGCAGTCCACGGAAATCCCGATCTCTGACCGTCGCCGAGGCCTTCACTTCAATGCCGGCGATGCGTTGCCCGGTGCGTTCGAGAACGATGTCGACCTCGTATCCGTCACGATCTCGGAAATGGTGGAAGCGAAGGGCGTTCGGGTGCCAGCTGCCCTGGCGACGAAGCTCCTGGAATACGAAGGTCTCCAAGAGACGGCCGAGCGTGTCGCGGTCTTCCGCCAGGCTCTGCCTGTCGACGTCGAGCAGTGCGCAGGCGACGCCGGTATCCCCGATGTGGATCTTGGGGCTCTTGACGAGCCGCTTGAGGCGATTGCTGTGCCACGGCGGCAGGATGTCGATCAGGAAGATGGCCTCGAGCAGTGTGATGTACTCCTGGATCGTCGGCCGGCTCAACTGGAACGGACCCGCCAGATCCGCGACGTTGCGCAGCTGCGCCGTCTGCCCCGCAGCGAGCGCCAGGAGCCGCGGGAACACGTCCAGGTTGCGTATCCTGGCCAGATCCTGCACGTCACGCTGAATGAGGGTGCCGATGTAGTCCCGATACCACGCGGCCTGCCGGCGGTGCGTGGATCGGGCAAGCGCTGTGGGATACCCCCCCGCGACGATGCGCGTCACCAACTTGTCTCCGAGGCGGTCACGAGGACGCATGGGGAAGCCCGTGTCGAAGAGCCTGTCGAGGAAGTCGGGTCGCACCCCGGTGAGCTCGCATTGCGAGAGGGGGTGCAGCCGAAGGATCTCCATGCGGCCGGCGAGCGAATCCGCTAGTCGAGGCACGAGGAGCGCATTCGCCGAGCCGGTGAGAATGAATCGGCCGGGCGTGCGATCCCGGTCGACGGCGATCTTCAGCGAGGAGAACAGCTCGGGCGCATGCTGGACCTCGTCGAGGATGGTCTTCGTGGGCAGGTTGGCAACGAACCCTGCGGGGTCGGTTCGGGCCGCAGTGGCCACGATGTCATCATCGAAGCTGAAGTAGGCGTAGCCTCTTGCCTCGCCGAACGTCTGAGCCAGCGTTGTCTTCCCGCATTGACGGGGACCGTGGATCAGGACGACCGGGGTGTCCGATATTGCCTCCTCCAGGGAGGTCTCTACGAATCGTGGGTAGAGAGGGCCGTTCTTCATGTCGGCTGATTGTAACTTTAGTCGTCGGCCGATTGCAAGGTATAGCATCGGCTGATTGAAAGGTCGTGCGTCGGCCGACAGCAGATCCGTGAGGACACCGTCGTCTCCCCCGTTCAGGCACCGCCTCGCAAGAGAATGCCCCGGCTTCCGCCGGGGCGTTCCTCTCCATGGCGCAGAAGCTCCTTCGGGGCTATGCTCGAATCGCGGCTTGGGCAGCTGCCAAGCGGGCGATCGGGACGCGGTACGGGCTGCAGGAGACGTAGTTCAGGCCGACCTGGTGGCAAAAGGCGATCGACGACGGCTCGCCGCCGTGCTCGCCGCAGATCCCGAGCTTGATCTCGGGTCGCGTCTTCCGCCCGAGCTCGCACGCGGTCGCCACCAGCTTTCCGACGCCGGCCTGATCGAGCACCTGGAACGGGTCCTTGCCGTAGATCCCGAGAGCGACGTACTCCTTGAGGAACTTGCCCGCGTCGTCGCGGGAGAAGCCGCAGCCCATCTGGGTGAGGTCGTTCGTCCCGAAGCTGAAGAACTCCGCCTGCTCGGCGATCTCGTCGGCGGTGACGGCGGCGCGAGGGACTTCGATCATCGTCCCGATCAGGTACGGGATCTCCTCCTTGCTCAGGTCGTGGGCGGTGAGGACCTCCTGCGCCACGCGCTCCGCCAGCTCCCGCTGGAGCTCCAGCTCCTTCACGTGGCCGACCAGCGGGATCATGATCTCGGGGCGGACGGCGATCCCTTCCTCGTGGACTGTGCACGCGGCTTCCAGGATCGCGCGGACCTGCATCTCGGAGATCTCGGGGTACGTGATCCCGAGGCGGCACCCGCGATGGCCGAGCATCGGGTTGAACTCGTGGAGCGATTCGACTTTCTCGCGGATGACGTCCGGGGGGACCCCCAGGACGTCGGCCACTTCCTTCTGTCCCTCCGCGTCGTGCGGGAGGAACTCGTGCAGCGGCGGATCGAGGAGTCGGATCGTCCCCGGCCGTCCGTCGAGGGCGCGGAAGATCCCCTCGAAGTCGCCCTGCTGGACGGGAAGGAGCTTCTCGAGAGCCTTTCGGCGTCCGGCCTCGTCATCGGCGAGGATCATCTCGCGCACGGCGATGATCCGATCCCCTTCGAAGAACATGTGCTCGGTCCGGCAGAGTCCGATCCCCTCGGCCCCGAACTTGACGGCGGTCTCCGTGTCCCCCGGGGTGTCGGCGTTGGTCCGAACGCCGAGCTTGCGGAGTTCGTCGGCCCATTCGAGCAACGTTCCGAACGTCCCCGAGAGCTCGGGCTCGATCGTCGCAATCCGGTCGAGATAGACGGCGCCCGTCGTCCCGTTGAGGCTGATCGGGTCCCCGGCGCCGACCGTCTTTCCGCCGACCTGGAACCGCCGGGCGGCGTAGTCGATCGTCAGATCCCCGGCCCCCGCGACGCAGCATTTGCCCATCCCGCGGGCGACGACGGCGGCGTGACTGGTCATCCCGCCCCGCGCGGTAAGGATCCCCTGGGCCGCGTTCATCCCGCCGATGTCCTCCGGAGACGTCTCGATCCGGACGAGGATGACGTCCTTCTCCTCGGCCGCCGCTCGCTCGGCCGCCTCCGCTGAGAAGACCACCGCGCCGGACGCGGCCCCCGGACTGGCTGGCAGCCCCTTCGTCAGCAGCTCGGCCGCCTCTTCTTCCTTTGGGTCGAACGTCGGGTGCAGCAGCTGATCGATCTGCTCCGGCGCGACGCGAGTCACCGCGGTCTCCTTGTCGATCATCCCTTTCTCGACCATCTCGACGGCGATCCGTACGGCGGCGGGGGCGGTTCGCTTGCCGGTCCGGGTCTGGAGCATGTACAGATGCCCGTCCTCGATCGTGAATTCGACGTCCTGCATGTCTCGGTAGTGCTCCTCGAGCTTCGCTCGGATCGCGAGCAGCTCGTCGTAGACCTGCGGCATCTCGTCCTGGAGCGCCTTGATCGGCTGGGGGGTCCGGATTCCCGCGACCACGTCCTCGCCTTGCGCGTTCATCAGGTATTCGCCGTAGAAGACGTTCTCGCCGGTGGCCGGGTTTCGGGTGAATGCCACGCCGGTTCCGCAGCCGTCACCCACGTTTCCGAACACCATCGCTTGGACGTTGACCGCGGTCCCGATCAGGCCGGTGATGTCGTTCAGCTCGCGATACCGGATCGCGCGGGGGTTGTCCCACGAACGGAAGACCGCCTCGATGGCGCCCCACAGCTGCTCAGTGGGGTCCTGCGGAAACGGCCGACCGACCTTCGCCTCAATCGCGTCCTTGAATCGGCCCACCAGCGTCTTGAGGTCCTCGGCGGTCAGATCGGTGTCGAGCTTGGCTCCCGCGTCGGCTTTGACCGCGTCGAGGATCTCCTCGAACGGATCGAGATCGGACTCGGTCTCCGGCTTCAGCCCCATCACGACGTCGCCGTACATCTGGAGAAGCCTCCGGTACGAGTCGTACGCGAACCGCTCGTTGCCCGTCTTCTCCGCAAGCCCGGCCACGGTCTCATCGTTCAATCCGAGATTGAGGATCGTGTCCATCATCCCGGGCATCGACACGGCCGCGCCGGATCGGACCGAGACGAGCAACGGGTTCGACGGGTCGCCGAACGCCTTTCCGGTCGCGTCCTCGAGCTTGTGCAGGGCCTCCTGGACCTCACCCTCCAAAGACTCGGGATAGGCCCCGTCGTACTCCTCGTAGTAGCTGCAGACTTCGGTGCTGATCGTGAACCCGGGCGGAACGGGGATTTCCAGCCCGGCCATCTCGGCGAGATTCGCGCCCTTGCCGCCGAGCGATTCCTTCATCGTGGCGTCGCCGTCGGTGTGCTGTTTGCTGAAGAAGAAGACGTTCTCCATTCGTTCGACCTCCGTGTGGCTCCCCAAGTTTCTGCTACGTCGAGAACAACGCCTCGACGAACTCGTCCGCGGAAAACGCGTGCAGGTCGTCGGCCGCCTCCCCGACGCCGACGAACATCAGCGGGATCCTCAACGTATCCCAGATCGTCAGGATCCCGCCCCCTTTGGCCGTTCCGTCGAGCTTCGTGAGGACGATTCCGGTCAGATCGATCGCGTCGTGAAAGCGCTCCGCCTGCGAGATCCCATTTTGGCCGGTGGTCGCGTCGAGCACAAGGAGCCGCTCGTCCGAGCCGCGCCCGAGCTTCTTCGCCACCGTCCGCTCGATCTTCTTCAGCTCCTCCATCAGGTTGTGCTTCGTTTGGAGGCGGCCCGCGGTGTCGATGAATAGGACTCCCCCGGTCCGGAGGATGTGATCGACGGCGTCGAACACGACGGCGGAAGGATCCCCGCCAGGCCCGTGCTGGACTAGGTCGGCGCCGACCCGGTCGGCCCAGACGCCTAACTGCTCGGTGGCCGCGGCGCGGAATGTGTCGGCGGCGGCGAACGTGATGGGAAGGGCGGGACGCTCCTCGCGGAGATGGGCGGTGAGCTTAGCGATCGTCGTGGTCTTCCCGGTCCCGTTGACCCCGGCGATCAACAGCACGGTCGGGCCGCCGTCGGCCCGGAGCTTCAGGGGACGCTCGCACCCTTCCAGGCGGCCGCGCAGAAGCCGCCGAAGCGACGTCAGGAGGTCAGCTTCCGGTCCGCGACCGCCCTCCGCAGCCAGCTCCTCCACCAAGCGCATCGCCAGCCCGACCGCGACGTCGCCTCGGATCAGGACCTCCTCGAGCCGCTCGGCCTCTTCATCGCCGAGCGCGCTGCGGCCGGCGAGAAGCCGGGTGACCGGCTCGGCGAGTCCGGATCGCGTTTTCCTCAATCCGGCCCGGAGCCGGTCGATCCACGCCATCACATCTCCTCGGGGGCTTGCATGCCGAGGATCTCGAGGGCGTTGCGCACGACCGTCCGCAGGGCGAACAGGAGTGCCAGCCGCGCTCGAGAGAGCTTCTCGTCGTCGGTGAGGACGCGGTGCTTGTCGTAGTACGCGTGGAACGACCGCGACAGGTCGAGGGCGTACTCGGCAAGAAGATGAGGTGCGAACCCCTCCGCCGCCGTCCGTACGACCTCGGGGAATCGATCGAGCGACTTGATGAGCGCGAGCTCCTCGGTCTCCACGAGAGGCGAGAGATCGACGTTGCCCCAGTCGGTCTCTTCGCTGGCGGCCTTTCGGAAGATCGAAGCGATGCGCGTATGAGCGTACTGAATGTAGGTCGCCGGGTTGTCGAGCGATTCGGCGCGGGCGAGGTCGAGATCGAAATCGAGGTGTGCTTCGGGCTTTCGCGAGATCATGAAATAGCGCACGATATCCCTGCCAAGTTCCTGAATGAGGTCGCGAAGCGTGACGAACCGGCCGGCCCGCGTCGACATCTTCAACGTCTCGCCGCCCTCCTTGAGCGAAACGAACTGGTGGACCGCGTACGAGAGCCACCCTTCCGGATACCCCAGGATTCGCATCGCGGCCTTCATGCACGACTGCTCGGCATGGTGATCGGCGCCCTGCACGTTGATCACATGGTCGAACCCGCGCTCGCGCTTGTTGATGTGATAGGCGATATCGACCATCAGATAGGTCGGGCGGCCGTCGCTTCGGATGAGCACCGAGTCCTTGGCGCCGCCGTGGGCCTCGGCGCTCAACCAGACGGCTCCGTCCCGCTCGTAGACCCCCTCGTTCGCCCGCAGCGCGGCGAGCGCACGATCGACCTCACCCGACCGATGGAGATCGGCTTCGCTGAACCAGGTGTTAAACCGCACGCCGAGCTGCGCGAGGTCTTCCTGGATCGTCTGGATGATCCGCTCGGTCGCCTCGCGGCGGAGGATCGTGGGATCGAGATGCTCGTACAGGACGGCTCGCGAGATCCGGTCGGACGGTTCGGCGCGGATCCGCTCGACGGCCGCGACGACTTCGGCGTTCTCCGCGAGGATCGCTCGAGCGACCTCCTTGAGGTACTCCCCAGCGTAGCCGTCCTTCGGGATGTTCGGCTCGGTTCCGAGCTCGCTCTCCAGAACCCGCTCCGCGGCCGAATCGGCCAGCAGATCGATCTGCCGTCCCTCGTCGTTGAAGTAGTACTCCCGATGCACATCGTGTCCGAGCCATTCGTACAGCGTCGCCAGGACGTCGCCGAGGACCGCCTGACGGCCGTGCCCGACGGTGAGCGGGCCGGTCGGGTTCGAGCTGACGAACTCGACCTGAGTCTTCAGGCCGGTGCCGCCCGGGGATAGCCTCCCGTACTCCGCGTCGTCCTGGAGGAGCCGAGACAATGTGGATTGCAGTCGTTCCGCTGTCAGAAAGACGTTGATGAACCCGGGCCCGGCTACCTCGACCTGTTGGAAGTCCGGACCCGAGAGGCGGCCGCTCAGCTCTGCGGCAAGCGCTCGGGGGGCGGTCCCTTCAGCGCTTGCGAGGAGCATCGCCATGTTCGTCGAGAAGTCCCCGTGCTCGGGGCGGTCGTTCAATCGGACGTCGATGGGCACGGCCGGCTCGGCGTCGCGCAGCTCCTCGTACGCCTCTCGAAGGCGGTCGACGATGAAGTCCTTGAGATAGGTGGTTCGATACGTCGGCATGCCCACCATGGTACCCCGAGGGGAGCTACGTCTCGACAATGAAGCGGATTCCGGTCTTCCGCTCGCCGCCGATGTCGAGCTCCATGAACCCGGGGATGACCCTGATCTGGCGGGACTCGTCTCGCTCGATGAGGCGACGCGCGATCGCGATCGCCTTCACCGTTTGGTTGACGGCCCCCGCGCCGATCGCATGGAGCTCGACGACGCCGTCCTGATCGAGGGCGCCCGCAATGGCTCCGGAGACAGAGTTGGGATTTGATCGGGAAGCGACCTTCAGGATCTCCATGTTCCTCCTCTTGGTGCCTGCGACGTCTCCCAAATCTGCACAGCCAGTATATTGCGGCCGTTTTGCCGTGTCAATCGCTGAGAGATCCTGTGGGTTTTGTGTGGAGATCCTGTGAGCTTGCGGTGAGGGGAGGGCCGATCAATTGAAGCCCCGGGATCCTGTCGCTACAATGAAGAGGTGATGCGCCCAAAGGCAGATTGGAAGAGGGTTTTCTCCAAGTTCAAGAAGCCTTGGGTCATGACCCTGGGAGGGCTCGTGATCGGCGGCCTCGGCGCCCTCCTCTTCGTGGTTCTCCTCAACTACGTGATCCAGCCTCAGATGTCGGTTGAGACCCGCGACCTCTACTGCGTCGAGGGCGAGCGGTTCAACGTCTGGTACCACGAGGGTTCGCCGAGCCGGGCGTCGTATGCATCCCTGATCGCGACGCTCGAGGAGTCACTCGACGACCTGCTGAACCGACTGGATGTTGCTCCGGCCGCGTTGCCCTCTCCGATCGACGTGTTGGTGCACGATACGGCAATGCAGCTGCAATCCAGCATCGTCCAGAGGAAGTCCCCGATGACGACGCACACGTTCTACGCCGTGTTGGACCTGTTCGCGGAAGAGGATCCGTACCCGAGGCTCGCGGAGCTCGTCCTGGCCTTCGGATGGGGGCAGTGCTACTCGCAGTTGCTGTACACCGGGACGCTCAGGGTGTTGTCCGAGCCGGACCGCAACTTCCATGCCGCGGTCGCCGCGGCTCCCGAGCGGGTTCAACGGTCGGTGGACGACCTGATGAAGCTCGAGTCCGCGGCGGAGTTCGACCGGACGCTGTATCAGCAGTTCGACTCCCCGTTTTCGGCCAGCATGGCGCTCGGTTCCCTGGAGAGCATCGCCGCCTTCTACAGCATGTTCGGCAGCGAAGGGAACCTCATCCCTGAGGAGAGCTTCGCTGCCCTACAGGCCGCGTCGTTGGTCCAGTACCTCATCGAGTGCAACGGAGGGCTCGATGCCGTTCGGTCGGTCTGGGGACCGGGATCCTCGCAGTCGTTGATCGCGCGGATCGCATGCGGACCGCTGGACGATCTGACGCACGCCTGGATGGAGGCGGCCGGGGCCGTGGGTCCGGCGGAGGATGAGTACGAATACTACCGCGGGCTCTATCTGTTCGAGGCCGGAGAACTCGCCGCAGCGTACGAGCTCACGCGATCCTGGGACGGGCAGGATCGGACCGACGAGTCCGTGCTGTTGATGATCCGCACGGCGATCGCGGTGGGCGCGTTCGATCGCGCCCACGCGCTCATTGAGGAAGCCGGGTTCGCTTCGACCCCGGTCGAAGACTGGGCGATCGTGTTCGATGGATGGCGCCTTCTGGAGGACGAGGGGATCCGGATCCTCGGCAGGGGATCCGATGAAGAGCTTGCCCGCTGGCACGCGGAGGCGCTCGCGGCGCGTGATGAAGTGGCGGCTGCGCTGGACTTCTCGTCGGACGAACTCCCGTCTCGAATTACCGTCTTCGTATACGGGAGCCGCGAGGCCCGTCAGTCGGGGCGAACGGTGACGCCCGATGCGGCCGCCCATCAGACCGCTTGGCATGTGGTTGCCGGCGACGACATCGTGCGGGCCCTCGCGGAGACGCTGCCTGCGTACGCCTATCGGATTAACACGGCCTCGAACCTGCTGCGGACCGGATTGGCCACGGTCATCACCGTTGATTCCGACGAACTGGTCGCTCGCGGGTGCGAGCTCCTGGTGGCCGGAGAGTGGTCCCCGTTGTGGCAGTTGGGCTTCGGGGGCGTCCCTGCACGTCTGCTTCAGATCGAGACCGGGCTGATGATTCGGTACCTGGTGGACCACCACGGGCTGGAGCTGATCCGGGATCTGTGGTACGCCACGGCGAGACTTGGGGGCGGGATGTCGATCGACAGCGCTATTCTGGGGTACGCGGACACGACTCGGCGAGAGATCGAGGAGCAGCTGCTGAATTCGGTTCTGGTATGCGATTGAAGGGGACGGACCAATTGACAGTCGCGGAAACGAACTGTATAATGGCATTTCAGGCGAGTATGCCTTTCCACACTAGATCGAGCTCTGCCTGGGAGGTGGTACACGAGTAGCAGGGAGTGCCTATGTTTATTCGGGCGAGAGCACAAGGAGGTTGAATAATGAAGCGTAATGGCCTTCGGGCACTTGGGCTGATGAGTTGCGCGATCGTCTTTGTTTCACTGATTGGCTTTGCAGTGGACCTCTACGACATCGTCGCAAACGAGACCGTTCCGGAGATCAGCAAGGCAGCGGGCCTGAATCTGGTCGACGACTACATCAGCACGTACACTGCGGAAGAGCTGGCCGACCTCGCAGCAAACGGAGCGACCCCCGGTATCCGGCTGGCGGCGGATCGAGCGTTGTTCAAGCTGAACGACGGGCTTCTCGCGTTGGTCGCGCTCGACCAGGACACGCTCTACGCCATGGCGGCGGCCGGCGATCAGGATGCGGCCGAGGCATGGGTGTTCAACGCCAGGGCCTCGTACAAGCGACCTGATGCGGCCGAAGAAGCGATCGCCGACTGCAAAGTCGTGACGATCGAGATCGCTCTGGGCGAGCTTCTGGGCGGTTTCTACGGCCCGGGTTCGCCGATCGGACAGAAGCCGAAGGACGAGCTTCTGCGCATGGTCGTCGGCGACGTCCTCGGACTCCGCATTGCTGCTGCCACAGCGCTCACAACCTATTGGATTCAGGAGGGAAGCCTCACGATTCCGCAGGTGGAAGCTGCCATCCGTGCGAACACGGGGGTGAACCCGGAACTGGCCCTCGCACATCAGGGCCTGCTGACATACCTGTACGGCCAAGAATAGCCGGCAGGGAGGAGGTATTCGCATGAGGAATACTCTGATTCTGGTGGGTCTGCTCGCTGCTTGCTCGCTTGCTGCTCTGGGGCAGGGGTACGCTACGCAGCCGGCGGACGCCCTCGTTTTCCCGATCGGGGTGGAGGGGACAGTCTACGAGGACATGGAGCTTGGTGTCCGAGGTGGAACCCTGCACATCCCGAACATCGAGGACCCGAGAGCGTGGAACAATCACACCGCGCACGAGACGAGCACGACGTGGTTCACCTACCGCATGCACCGGGGACTCGTGAATCTTGACCACATCTCCGGCGCGATCGTGCCCGACCTGGCGAAGGGCTGGGAGATCTCCGAGGACGGACTGGTCATCACCTTCCATCTGCGCGAGGGTCTCAAGTGGTCCGACGGCATGCCGATCACGGCCGACGACGTCCTGTTCACCTACAACGATGTCGTGCTGAACGAGGACGTCGACTGCAACTCGCGCGACGGCCAGATCCTCCCCGACGGGACGTTCCCGGTCTGCGAGAAGCTCGACGACTACACCGTGCGGTTCACGCTGTCGACGATCTATCGCCCGTTCCTGAACTCGGTCGGCGTGGGCATCATGCCGAAGCACAAGCTGGCGCAGTACGTCCACAAGCTCAATCCGGACGTTCCGGCGGGGACGTTCAACGAGACGTGGACGCTCGACATGGACCTGTCGGAGCTGGTCGGCAACGGTCCGTGGATCGTCACCGACTACGCGGTGAACGTCAGCGTGACGATGGAGCGCAACCCCTACTACTACGGGTACGACCCGGCGGGGACGCAGCTTCCGTACTACGACAAGATCGTCAACCACATCGTGGCGAACCAAGACGTCTCGATGTTGAAGTTCCGCAACGGTGAGGTGGATGTCTACGCGCTCCGCCCGGAGGACATCCCGATCCTTCTGCCCGAGGGCCCGGCCAAGCGATTCCAGGTCATGGTTACCGACCTCGCAGGGTACGGCACGACCTGGATCTGCCCCAACCAGGACATCGGTCTGGGCGACGGGACCGACGCGGAGAAGCGCGAGCTGTACCGGAACGTCGAGTTCCGCGAGGCGATCGCCCACCTGCTCGACAAGGACACGATGGTCCAGAACGTCCTCAATGGACTGGGGACGGCGCAGTGGACCGGGGTGAGCCTTCCGTCTCCATTCTACGCCGGTCGTGACTACTACGGTGGGCCGACCACCGAAAGCGACGCGGTCTGGTTCGAGTACGACCCCGCGCTGGCGGCGAGCAAGCTCGACGCCCTCGGCGTCGTCGATCAAGACGGCGACGGATGGCGCGATCTCCCGAGCGGGGCCCCGCTCACGATCGAGATCAACACCAACGACAACACGACCCGCATCGCGTACTGCCTGATCATCCAGGATGACTTGCGCGCGGCCGGGCTGAATGCGCAGTTCCAGGTCGTCGACTTCAACACGCTCGTCAACAAGCTGTTCGCAGCGACCGGCGACATCATCCAACTCGGTCTGACCGGCGGGGATGAGCCGAACAGCGGGAAAAACGTCTACACGTCGTGCGGTTCGCTCCACGCGTATCGCTACTCGGCGTGCGAGGATCCCGATGAGGTCGATCTGCGGATCGACGAGCTGATGGATCTGGGCGCGAACACGTTCGATCTGGACGAGGCGTTCGAGTACTACAAGGAGTACCAGATCCTGCTGGCGCATCAACTGGGGTACATCTACCTCTGCCAGCCCACCTTCCTGTACGCGCACTACGACTACGTCGGCAACGCCTTCAAGGCGAGTCCGATCTCGACACCAGGCGGGAACAACGGAAACCTCACGGAGCTTTGTTTCGACAAGAGGCTCTAGCTAGGCGAGCATAAGGGGATGCGGTGCGGAAGCTCGTCTTCCACACCGCGCCCCACTCTTTTCCCGTTCTCTACGTCATAGACGGAAGGTCGACAGATGCTGACGTACATGGTCCGTAGGGTGCTGTACATGATCCCCCTGCTGCTCATCGTCTCGCTGATCGCGTTCAGCCTGATCAAGCTGATGCCGGGCGACTATCTGACGACGGCGCGGTTCAATCCGCAGATCACCGCCGAGACGCTGCAACAGCAGATCGAGCGATTCGGCCTGGACAAGCCGTTTCTCGTCCAATACTGGTATTGGTTGAGAAACGTGGTCCAGGGCGACTTCGGCACGTCGTTCGACACGCGGATGCCGGTCTTCACAACGCTCTTCTTCGGCAATCGGCTGTTGTGGACGATCCTGATTGCGACGACGACGCTGATTCTCACGTGGGTCCTCGCAATTCCCATCGGAATCTACTCGGCCACGCACCAGTACAAACCGAGCGATCACGTGGTCACGTTCTTCGGGTTCCTGGGGCTCTCGATCCCGAACTTCTTCTTCGCGTTGGTGATCCTGTGGATCCTGGTGGTGATCTTCCGGGTCGGCAACTACGGGCTGGGGGTCGGCGGGCTGGTCGACTCCCGCTTCTTCGATCAGCCCTTCTCCTGGGCGAAGTTCTGCAACTACCTGTGGCACCTCTGGCCGATCTGGGTCGTGATCGGAACGTCGGGGATGGCCGGGCTGATCCGCCTGATGCGGGGGAATCTTCTCGACACGCTCTCCCTGCCCTACGTTCAGACGGCCCGGTCGAAGGGCTTGAAGGAAAGCGTCGTCATCTACAAGCACGCGGTCCGCAACGCGATCAACCCGCTCATAACGGTGCTCGGGCTCTCCCTGCCGGGTCTGGTCAACGGCTCGATCGTGACGGCGATCGTCTTGAACATCCCGACGGTCGGCCGGGCGTATTGGAGCGCGCTGCAGCGACAGGACGAGCCGGTCGTCATGGGGGGGTTGCTGTTCTTCAGCCTGTTTCTATTGATCGGAAACGTGATCGCGGACTTCCTCCTCGCGTGGGTCGACCCGCGGATCCGCTACGACTGAGCGCGGAAGCAAAGGAGAACGAGGAATCCATATGGCACCATGGCCACGGCGTAGCCGGAAGAAGGACGATCAGAACGCGGTCGAGGGGGCTCCGCAGGAGTACGTCAGCCGTTCGCAAGGCGAGATGATCTGGCGTGCGTTCAAGCGCCATCGCGTCGGAAACGTCGGCACCGCGGTCATCCTCATCTTCGTCGTCCTCGCGGTGTTCGCGGAGTTCATCGGCCCGTATCACTACGGCAGGCAGTTCCGCAAGTACCCGTACTCGCCGCCGACGACGGTGCACTTCCGAGACGAGAACGGGTCGTTGTCCCGGCCGTACGTCTACAAGACGGAGCGGACGCTGGACCGGACGACGTACCAGACGACGTACGTCGAGGACACGAGCACCAAGTACTACCTTCGGTTCTTCGTCCGGGGCGAGACGGTGTATCACCTCTTCGGATTCATCCCGTCGACGATGCACCTCTTCGGAGCGGTGGCCGACGACGGGGCGCAGGCCGAGATGTTCGTATTGGGAACCGATGCGCTCGGCAGGGACCTGTTCACCCGGTGTCTCGTGGGAAGTTGGGTCTCGCTCGCGGTGGGGCCGATGGTCATCCTGTGCGTCTTCCCGATCGGGATCCTCCTCGGCGGCCTGTCCGGCTACTACGGCGGCGGAGTGGACATGTTCATTCAGCGCGCCTGTGAGGTGATGCTCGCGATTCCGGCGCTCCCGATCCTGATGGCGATGGGCGCGGCGCTCCGCGGGTTCGGCCTGTCGGCCGGCATGGTCTTCATGGGGATGATCATCGCGCTGGCGATCACCGGCTGGGGGGGGTTCGCACGCGTTATCCGCGGGCAGGTCCTCGCTATCCGGGAGATGGACTTCGTGACCTCGGCCCGGGCGGCTGGCGCGGGCGACCTGCGCGTCGTGATCCGGCACATCATCCCGAACGTGACGAGCTACCTGATCGTCAACGCGACCCTGACCATCCCTGGGATGATGCTGACCGAAGCGACGCTGAGCTTCCTCGGGCTCGGAATCCAGGAGCCGATGACCAGTTGGGGGGCCCTGCTCACCGCGGCGACGAACGTCGGGTCCATCGAGCAGCACCCATGGATCCTGATCCCCGGCATCTTCATCGTCGTCTCGGTGCTGGCATTCAACTTCATGGGCGACGCGGTGCGGGACGCAGTCGACCCGTATTCGATCGTGTAGCCCGCGGCACCCGTCCGTCATCGATCGACCCCCGCTCAAGCGGCAGCGGGGGTCTTCCGTTGTAGGGGGTAGGCGCGCCTTGCGAAGTGCCTCTAAACTTGCTTGGGGACAGGATTTTCGGTATCCTATGACGTTCGTTTGTGTGAGGGGGTGGGAATGGAACGCATCGAGCGAACGTTCATCGAAGACGAGATGGAGCAGTCCTACATCAACTACGCGATGAGCGTGATCCGGGGTCGCGCCATCCCGGACGTCCGGGATGGACTGAAGCCCGTCCAGAAGCGGATCCTCTACGGAATGCGGGAACTCGGCATCACACCGGGGAAGCCACACCGGAAGTCGGCCCGCGTCGTCGGCGAGGTGATGGGGAAGTATCACCCGCACGGGGACCTGGCGATCTACGACACGATGGTCAACATGGCCCAGCCGTTCTCGTACCGGTATCCGTTGGTCGATGGACAGGGCAACTTCGGGTCGATCGACGGCGATCCGGCGGCGGCGACGCGCTACACCGAAGCGCGACTCGCGCCGATCGCGGTCGAGTTCCTCGACGAGCTCGACGAGGGGACCGTCGACTGGATTCCGAACTTCGACGAGTCGCTCGAGGAGCCGGTCGTTCTCCCGGCGAAGGTCCCGAACGTGCTGATGAACGGCGCGTGGGGGATCTCGGTCGGGATGACGACCCAGATCCCGCCGCATCACCTTGGAGAGCTGGTCGATGGTGTCGTCGCGCTGATGGACAACCCGTTCATGACCGTCAAGGAGCTGATGAACCATATCCCCGGCCCGGACTTCCCGACCGGCGGGATCATCATGGGCCGCGACGGGATCGAGGAGATGTACCGAACCGGGCAGGGGAAGATGACGGTCCGCGCGCAGGCGGCGATCGAAGACGACCGGATCGTGGTGACGGAGATCCCGTATCTCGTTCGGAAGTAGACGATCGTCGAATCGATCGCGAACAAGGTCCGCGAGGGGCAGATCGACGGCATCTCCGACCTGCGCGACGAGTCGGACCGCGAGGGGTTGCGAATCGTCATCGAGATGAAGCGTTCGGCGAATCCGAACGTCGTGCTGAACCAGCTGTACAAGTACACCCCGCTCGAGCGGACCTACGCCGCGGTCTTCCTGGTCATTCTCGAAGGGAATCCGCGCACGCTCTCGCTCAAGGAGATCCTGAACTGCTTCATCGACTTCCGCCGGCAGGTCGTCCGCCGCCGCACCGAGCACCGGCTGGATGTGGCCCGTAAGCGGACCCACATCCTCGAGGGGTACCGGATCGCGCTCGACAACATCGATCGGGTGATCGAGATCATTCGCACGTCGAAGGACACGGAGGCCGAGACCCACCTGCTCCAGACCGAGCTGGCGCTTTCCGTGGAGCAGATCGAGGCGATTCTGAGGATGCGCCTCTCCCAGCTGCGTGCGCTGGAGCGGCAGAAGATCGACGACGAGTACGAGGAGAAGCTGAAGGCGATCGCGAGCTACGAGGAGATCCTCGGCAGCGACGTGGCCCTCGACGGGGCGATCAAGCGGGAGCTGCGCGAGATCGCCGAGCGGCACGCCGACGCACGCCGGACGCTGATCACCGACCACAACGGGGACGTCGATGTCAGCGAACTCATCCCCGACTACGACCTGATGGTGACCGTGACGAACCGCGGCTACGTGAACGCGCCGCGGGCGATCGACTTCCGCAGCCAGGGGCGCGGGGGGAAGGGCGTCATCGGTCAGCGGACCAAGGAGGACGACTACGTCGTGCTGACGAGCCTGGTCAATGCGCGCGATCAGCTTCTGTTCTTCAGCGACCAGCGGAAGGTCTATCGCACGCAGGGGCACAAGCTCCCTTCGATGAACCGGGACGCGGCGGGCAAGAACCTCCGGAACTTCGTCCCGCTCGGCCAGGATGAAGTGGTCCGATCGATCCTTCCGGTGCGTAGCTTCGATGAGGTCGAGGGGCAGCTCTGCGTGATGTCGACGGCCAACGGGATCGTCAACAAGAACCTGCTGTCCAACTACTCGAACGTTCACGTCACGGGGATCAACGCGATCAACGCCGATGACGACGATCGCCTGGTGTGGGTCGCGGTGACCGAGGGTGGCGGGGACATCATCCTCGCCACGCGACAGGGGCAGACGATCCGGTTCCGCGAGTCGGACGTCCGGCTGACGAAGCGGCCGTCCCGGGGCGTGATCGGAATCCGTCTCGAAGAGGGCGACGAGGTCATCGGGATGGCGTTTCTCGAGCGCGACATCACGATGGACAAGAAGATCTTGATGGTCACCGATCGGGGGTACGGGAAGCGGGTGTCGCTCGACGATTTTCCGCTGCAGGGTCGAGGCGGCAAGGGCGTGCAGGGGATCAAACTCGACGGCGAGTCCGGGAACCTCGTGTCGGTGGGGATCGTGTCGGATCAGGACGAACTGATCATCACGAGCGAACAGCACGTCATCCGGATCCTGGCCGGCGACATCAACGTCTACCGCCGCTACGCGCGTGGGGTCCGATTGGTGCAGCTGGCGGACGACGATCGGATCGTCTCGGTCGTTCGAACGTAGGCGCCCATGGGAACGCGTCGCTTCGAACCGATCGCTGACGAGCTGGCGCACGGCACGGACCAGCTCATCCGACGTGAGGACCTGATCGACAAGCTGCAAGGCTCCGACCGGACGGGAAGGCCGTTGCGGATCAAGCTGGGGATCGATCCGTCGGCGCCGCACCTCACCCTCGGCCATTCCGTCCCTCTCCGGAAGATGCGCCAGTTCCAGGATCTGGGGCACGTCGGGGTCCTCGTCGTCGGCGACTTCACGCGGAGGATCGGGGATCCATCCGGCCGCTCGTCGACCCGCGCGCTGATGTCCGCCGAGGAGATCGAGCGGAACATGGAGACGTACCGCGATCAGGCGTTCAAGATCCTCGACCCGGAACGGACCGAGTTCCGGTACAACTCCGAATGGCTCAGGAAGCTCGACTTCGCCGACATCATCCACCTGACCGCGAAGTACACCGTGGCCCGGATGCTCGAGCGCGACGACTTCTCCAAGCGATACGCCGCGGGCGAGTCGATCAGCGTTCTCGAGTTCCTCTATCCGCTGGCGCAGGCGTACGACTCCGTGGCGATCGAGGCGGACGTCGAGCTCGGCGGGACCGACCAGCTGTTCAATCTTCTCGTCGGACGGGAGATCCAGCGGGAGTATGAACAGGAGCCTCAGGTCGTGATGACCGTGCCGCTTCTCATCGGCCTCGACGGGGAATGGGCGATGAGCCAGACGACCGGCAACTACGTCGGGATCAGCGAGAAGCCGGAGGAGATCTACGGGAAGATCCTCTCGATTCCGGACACGTTGATTGGGCCGTACTTCGATTGGCTCACGGATGTGGAGGTCGACAAGGATCTGGAGCGGTCGATTGAGTCAGCGCCCCGCGACGCGAAGCGGCGATTGGCTCGGGAGATCGTCCAGATATACCACGGCGCCCGGGCGGCCGACCGCGCATAGGCCGAATTCGACCGGATCCACATTCACCATGAGCGACCGTCGGACGTCCCACGAATCGCGCTCGACCGGTCCCTTCTCAAGGACGACGGGACCATCTGGATCGTCGATCTCCTTCAAGCTTCGGGCCTGGTCGGAAGCCGAGCCGAGGCCAAGCGACTCATCCAACAGGGCGGCGTCCGCGTCAACGAGCAGAAGATCGACTCTCAGGACGTTGACGTCCCGTTCGAGGGGGGGCTGCTTCTTCAAGTCGGGAAGCGCTCGTTCGTCGAGTGGGTCTGAACGATCGCCGCTCTGTCCTCCGGGATGCCGAGACGAGAGGACGCCCTCCGGCGGAGAGGAATTCGTTTGGCTTTGGCACCTCTCACGAGGTATGCTTCGATATCCGCAGTCTCTGTGCTCGTGCGTGCGAGTCGAACGTTGCGGTGAAACTGAAGGAGGCCGATCTATGACGACAGTGAGGAAGGCTTTGGGCTGGCTCCTGGTGCTGGTTGTTGCGCTTTCCGTCTCCGTGGTCGCTCGGGATGCCACGGTGACGGTCTCGGTCAACGATGATGCGCCCTATGCAAACAATCGCATGATTGACATCCAGCTTTCGTATACGGGGAACCAAATTCCGTCAGAGATGCGCGTCTTTCCTACCACGAACGGCGATTGGTCGGAGTGGTTCGAGTACAGGGATGGGCTGAAGTGGCTGCTATCCGACGACGACGGTCTTCGGACCATCAAGGTGGAGACACGATACTGGGTGGAGAGCGCGACGGATGCAACCGTCTATGCTGGATGGCGGGTTGTCGCGGGTGAGGACGACGTCTTCCTCGACCGGACGCCGCCGGTCCTGACAGCCACCCTCCCCGACGCCACGGCGTACGGCTGGTACAGTGCCCCGGTTCTTGTCGACTTCTCAGCGAGCGATGCCGGCTCGGGTCTCGCCGAATTCCCGAAGGATGTGACGCTGGACGGGGAGGGCGTCGGACAGTCGGTCTTCGGCCGGGCGGTCGACAAGGCGGGCAACGAAGCGGAGTTGCGGGTTGGAGGCATCAACATCGACCTGACCCCTCCCGTCCTTACGGTGATCTTCCCCCAAGCCAATGAGAACGGCTGGTACGACAGCCCTGTCACGATTGAATTCCAGATGGCCGACCTCGGCTCCGGACTCGCTGCGTCGCCCGACGATGTGACGCTTGACGGGGAGGGCGCTGGACAGTCGGTCGTCGGCCGGGCGGTCGACAAGGCGGGCAATGCCACCGAGGTGACGGTTGATGGCATCAACATCGACCTCACACCACCCGTCCTGACGGTCGCTCTCCCCGAGGCCAACGCGAACGGCTGGTACAACGAGCCGGTCTCAGTCGACTTCCAAGTAGTCGACCTTGTCTCCGGGCTTGCGGTGTCGCCGGACGACGTGACGCTCTCGGATGAGGGCGCTGGGCAGTCGGTCATCGGCCGGGCGGTCGACAAGGCGGGCAATGCCACCGAGGTGACGGTTGATGGCATCAACATCGACCTCACGCCTCCCGCTTTGATGGCCAAGGTTCCCGACGTCAACGAGAATGGGTGGTACAACGGCCCGGTGACGATTGACTTCCAGGCGGCCGACCTCGGCTCCGGACTCGCCGCGTCGCCCAACGACGTGACGCTGGCAGATGAGGGTGTCGGGCAGTCGGTCATCGGCCGGGCGGTCGACAAGGCGGGGAACGAAGTGGAGTTGAGGGTTGGAGGTATCAACATCGACCTGACGCCGCCCGTCCTGACGGTCGCTCTCCCCGAAGCCAATGCGAACGGATGGTACAACCAACCGGTGACGGCCGACTTCGCGGCGTTCGACGCACTCTCCGGCCTTGCGGTGGCTTCTCGGGATCGCACGTTCAGCCTGTCCTCCGTTGCGACGCTCTTCCCCGAAGCGACGGACCGGGCCGGGAACACGGTGACTCTTCCTGACGTCGTATTGCGGGTCGACGTCGACGCGCCATTCGTCGTCCTGGAGGGGATCGACCCCGGGGCGTCCGGGGATGTCTGGGTGCCGGGACCTGTCGAGGTTACGTTCCGGATCACCGACGCATTCTCCGGCATCGACACCGTCGAATACGTCGAAGGAGATCCGGTTCTATCGGGAGACGGCGGGAACCAGGTCGTCCTCGTGCAGGCGACCGATCGTGGAGGGAACCTAACGGAGGGCCGTGTCGGGTTCATCAATATCGATACCGTGCTCCCGACGACCACGATTCTCCTTGCCGATAGCGAGGGCAACGCGGAAGCGAACACGGAGGGCTCGATGCTGGCGCCGATCGATCTGACGGCGAAGCTCGATGCCTTCGGCGCTTACGATCCTGCGGATGTCGGGCTGGGTTATGCATTCACCGATGGAGGCGGTTCGCCCATCGAGGGGCTCAACGTCTACGCAACCATCCTTGAGACGGATGACGCGGGTGCCGTGACCGACATCCAGTTCTTCGAGTTCTGTGAGTACGCGCCGACCGGCGGGTTCTACTACTTCGTGCTTCCCTCCGAGATGATCCCGGGAGAGGTATACGAGGTCTGGTTCGAAGCGAGCGGACAGGCTCAGCTGTTCAGGGCCCGAGTGATCGCTCCGTAGCCCTGCGCGTACCGCGAGTCTACGTCCGGGCCGGCCGCGCCGCGGCCGGCCCGTTTCCTTCTCGTCTCGGACGGTGCGGCGAATGAAGAAACGCCCACCTCAGCAGAGGCTGATTCCTCCGGCGAAATGGGCTTCGAGGATCGGCTGCACGTACTGACCAAGAGAAAGGCGGACGTTCAGCGTCCGCCTTTCTCTTGAAGCGCTTGCGGCGTGAGCCGCGGGCGCTCACTCAACGATCAGATTCTCCGAGAACCGATCGGTGTCGGCGAGGAGGAACTCCTCGGTCGTCGCCAATGCGTTGACCGGACAGACATCGACGCACTGCGCGCAGAACGTGCAGCGGGCGACGTACATCCGGATCTTGTTCTTCTCTTCCCCTTCCGGCTTGTAGAGCTCGATGACGCGGGCCGGGCAGACGCGGACGCACAGGCCGCAGCCGATGCACGTCTCCCGGTCGTAGACGATCTTTCCACGCAGATCCTTCGGCGTGGGGATCGGCGGATGAATCGTGGCCTGGCCGGCGGCGACCTTCTTCAACACGGCGGTGACCGATCGCGGCATGTACTTGACCGGGAACGGGTTCGTCGCCGGCCTGCTCAGCAGCTGCTTCATCAACGTTCCGAAGATCACGATTCCTCCTAGACGAATCGATCGAGCGTCAGCAGGAGCATCCCCAGCAGGGAGACCCCGGTGACCGGAAGCCAGAACAGGCGGGCGACCTGACCGACCTTTAGCCGGGCGAACCCGACCCGCACGACGATGACGGCGACGAAGATGACGAGGAAGACCTTCACCAAGTAGAAGGCGACGTCAATCACGCTTCCCCAGGCACCGGTTACGCCGAACAGGCCCGCCAGCCCGTACGGGAAGAACAGCGCGACCATCAGCGAGGCCATCACGACCATCTTGATCGCGTCGCCGAGGTAGAACATCGCGAGGTTCCGCCCGGAGTACTCGGCGAGCAATCCTCCGGCGATTTCGGTCTCCGCCTCGGGGATGTCGAACGGGATCTTCGCCAGCTCGGCCGGCGTGACCAGGAACAACGCCCCGAACAACAGCAGTAGCCCGATGAACCCGATCGGACCGACGACCCCCCAGAGTGGATGGGCGGCGAGGGTGGAGAGCGAGAAGACCGGCTGGCCGGGGAGGACGACCGACAGCCGCCACGCGATCGATAGGAACGTGATCGCGAGCGGGAATTCGTAGGCCATCATCATCACCATCTCGCGCTGCGCCCCGACGGTGGCAAACGGCGAGCCGGCGGCAAACCCCCCGACGACCATCGCCAGCGAGGGCACCGCCAGCAGATAGAGGATGAGAATCAGATCGCCGTATCCGCCGAGAAGCGGGTCGAAGCCGCCCAGCGGGAGGTAGAACAGCAACGTGCCCACCGCGCCGAGCGCAAGGAGCGGCATCAGGTTGTACAGCCACCCGACGGCGTGGTCGGGCACGACGTTCTCCTTGACCATCAGCTTGACGACGTCGTAGAACGGCTGACGGAGCGGCGGACCGATGCGCCCCTGCATCTGGGCCGCGAGCTTGCGGTCGAATCCTTTGTAGATCATCCCGAGGAGCGCGCCCCCGAAGAGGATCGTAAGGCCCTGCCACACGGCGTGCGCAATCGATACGCTCATCCGCAGATCCTCCTTGTCTTCTCCCGTGAGAGCCGGACGAGTTCCGCCTTTGTCTTCACGGAGTCCGCCCCACCACCGTCGACCAGGTGCACTCGATCCATACAGCACATGCACGGGTCGATCGACGCCGCGATGATCGGGATGTCGGCCACCTCGTCCCCGAGGAACTTGGGCACCCAGCCGATGAGGTTGGAGTACGTGGGGGCCTTGACCTTCCATACCGCCATCTCCTCAACGTCCTCCTCGAGCCGGACGTAGTGGAAGACCTCGCCGCGCGGCGCCTCGTGCCGCCCGATCCCCTCACCGCTGGCCTTCTTCAACGCGGCCAGGAGCGTGGGGACCTTCGGGATCGAAGTGAGCTCCCCGTCAGGAAGGTTCTCGAGGCAGAATTCGATGATCTCGACGGACTGCCCGACCTCGAGGAGCCGGACGATGATGTTGTCGAAGACGTCGCCGATCGGCTCGGTCCCGTAGTCCTCCGGCGTGATTGCGTGGAGATCGATGTCGGCGTACGCGAGGTACGGCATGTCGACGCGGACGTCCTTCTTCACCCCCGAGGCGCGCGTCGTCGGACCGGCGGCGCACAGGGCGACCGCCTGGTCGTACGTCATGACGCCGATGTTGCGCGTTCGCATCTCGACCGACTTGTCGTGGAGGAACGCGTCCATCAGGTTCTGCAGCAGTCGCTTGTAGTAGTCGAGCGCCTCGTAGGCGAGGGGAGCCTTCTCCTCCGGAATGTCGCGGCGAACGCCACCGAAGATCGGGATTGCGTAGTCGACGCGGTTCCCGGTCAGCTGCTCGAGGAGGTCCATCGCCTTTTCGCGAACCCTCCACACCAGGTGCAGGAGGGTGTCGAAGCCGAGCTCGTGCGCGCCCACGCCGGCCCATAGGAGATGCGAGTGGATCCGCTCGAGCTCGCCGATGATCGTGCGGATGTACTGGGCGCGCGGCGGGACCTCGATCCCCGCCGCGTTCTCCACCGCCTGGGTGAACGCCAGAGGGTGAGAGATCGAACAGATTCCGCAGATCCTCTCGGCGAGGTACAGTGTCTGGATCAGATTGCGCCGCATCCCCATGTACTCGATGCCGCGGTGGGCGAATCCGGGCTTGATGTCGACGCCGACGATCCGCTCCCCGTCGAGCTCGAACTCGAACCGGATCGGCTCTTTGAGCGCCGGATGCACCGGCCCTACGGGAACGGAGTAGCACAGGGTGTTGTCGCTGCCGACCTCGAGACGGATCGAACGGTTATTCATCGCGCGCCTCCCACTTCACTAGCCGCTTGACCTCTCGATCGATCTCCTGCTGCTGGTCCTTGCGCCACGGGTGGATCGTCATCCCCTCGGGAAGGAACAGGTTGCGATCATCCGGCGTTCCCTCGATTTCCACGCCGAAGAACTCCTGCTTCTCGCGCTCGGAGGTCTGCGCCCCCGGCAGGAGATCGCAGATCGTCGGCAACCGGAAGTCGTTCTTCGGCACGACGGTGCGGAGGGTCACCGTCGCCTCCCCGTACCGCTCCCCCCAACCGGCGGTGAAGTGGTAGTTGAACGCCATCTCGTCTCCGAGATCGTCGCCTGAGATGACCGACAGATGCGGGTCAAACTCGGCGCAGAGGTGAGCGACCGCGTCGTGGAGATCGCTTCGATCGACGACCAGCCAGAGGTCGTACACCGACCTCGGATCGACGGTTCCTACGGTCCGCTCGACCGTCCGATCGTCGAGCAGCTTCCCCCCAAAGGCATTCTTGAAGGAGGAGAGGATCTGTTGTGGATTCATCCGCTTACCCCCGTCTTCTCCAGCGTCTCGAGCTTGACGACCGCCTTGACGACGCCGTCGATGATCGCCTCGGGGCGCGCCGGGCAGCCGGGCACGTACACGTCGACCGGGATCACCTCGTCGACCGGCCCGACGACATTGTAGGATTCGTAGAACACGCCGCCGGTCGAGCCGCAGCCGCCGACCACGATGACCGCCTTCGGGTCCGGCGTCTGATCGTAGATCCGCTTCAGACGAGGAAGCATCGGCTTGGTGACCGGGCCGGTGACCAGCAGGACGTCCGCGTGTCGCGGGGTCCCGGTCAGCATGATCCCGAACCGCTCGGTGTCGTACCGCGGCGTCAGCGCGGCGACGATCTCGATGTCGCACCCGTTGCAGGATCCCGTGGCCACGTGGAAGACCCACAACGCCTTCTTGAACGATCGTGGTAGCGCCATATCACTCACCTAACCAGTACCAGGATCACGAAGACCAGGCCGAGCACCCCAACGAACCACGCGGCGTAATCGTTCAGGACGCCTGTGTGGAGCGCCCGGACGCGCCGGTAGTAGCCGGAGAGTCCGTCGATCATCCCCCAGTAGAGATGCCGTCCGCGGACGTGAAGCGCCGCGGAGGCCTCCGGTTCCTCGTTTCCGGAGAGGAAGACCTTGGTCTGTCCGGTCCCTCGTTTGTAGCTCTTCTTGCCGAAAGCGCGTACGAGAAACCCGGCTGCCAGAACGCCGACGAACAAGAGGGCCCAGGCGATCGGATTCCACGCGCCAAAACCTGATGAGATCCCGTTCATGGTGTCCCTCCTCCCAGAACCAGGCCGATGTACGCGTCACGCCCGTACCACAAGGCGTTGGCCGCGGGGGTGACGATCCGGTCGACGAAGAAGCCGGGGAAGAGGCCGAAGGCGACGACCACGAGGGCCAACGCGACCATCGGAACCATCATCCCCATCGGGGCCTCCCCGCCGAGTCCCTCCTGCCTCGCTCCGAGGAACGCGGCCTGGAAGACCTTCACGAACACGGCGAGCAGCAGGATGCTCGACAGAATCGCGATCACCGCAAGGAACGGGCTCAGTTTGAACGATGCCTCGTAGATCAGGAACTTCGAGGCGAACCCGTTGAACGGAGGTACCCCGGCGAGAGCGAACGCGCCGATGATGAACAGGATGCTCGTCCACTTCATCGTATGCGCCAGTCCGCCCATCCGGTTCAGATCCCGAGTCCCCGCCGCGCGGACGATCGCGCCGCTGGCGAAGAACAACAGCCCGATGCACGCGGCGTCGTTCAACATGTGAAAGATCCCGCCCTGCATCGCGACGAAACCGAAGTCCGGCTTCGTGACCGAGACGGCCAGCCCGACGCCGACGCCGAGGAGCATGTACCCGATCTGCGACACGGCGCCGTAGGCGATCAAGCGTTTGATGTCGTTCTGGACCAGTGCCATCGTCACCCCGACGAAGATCGTCAGCAGGGCAAGGGAGATCAGGATCCATCCGAGGGCCGCGACGGAGACGGTGAGCCCGAATAGGGTGAACAGGATCCGGAACAGCCCATAGAGGCTCGCTTGGCTGTTGGCGACGAGGACCGCCGACATCGGGGCCGGGGCCTCGCCGTACGCGTCGGGTGCCCACATGTGCAGCGGCACCGCGCCCGCTTTCAGCGTTAGTCCCGTCAGCAGGAGGCCGAGGGCGACGATGTCGAGGGTGCTCCCGGTGAGCGCCCCCGCCAAGTACGCGATGTTCAGACCGCCGTATTGTCCGTAGAGGAGCCCGACCGCCAGCAGCACGAACAGGCCGGACAGGGTGTAGAGCGCCATCACCTTGAACCCCGCCTCCTGCGACGTCTTCAGCCAGACGCGGAAGCCGATCAGGCCACAGGCCGCGATCGACGTCACCTCGAGAAAGACGAAGAAGTTGAACATGTCGCCGGTCAGCTCCATCCCGAAGATTCCCGCGGTCAGCAGCATCAGCAAGGAGTAGAACAGCGTCCCGCCGGATCGCTCCTTCCAGTAGGAGAAACTGAAGAAGGCGCCGGTCAGGGTGACGAGTGCGGTGATCAGCGCCATGAACGCGCTCATCCCGTCGGGTTCGAGGATGATCCGAATCGGCACACTCAGACCCGACGGCAACGGGATCCCGAACCCGCGCCCTCCGAGCACGTAGAGGGTCGGCGCGCCGCCGCCGCCGAAGATGTGCGCGGCCAACAGGCCCGCAAACGCGGCGGTGATCAGCGCGATCAGCCCGACGAACGTGTTCCGGGCCCCCCGACCGAGCTTCCCGAGGAGGGGAACGGCGAACGCGCCGAGGAGCGGGACGGCGATCAGCAACACGGGTGCATGCTGGGTCAGTGCGGTCATCCTTGGAGCTCCTTCACTTTGTGCGCGTCGAGCGTCCCGTAATGGCGGTGGATGAACACGGCGAACGAAAGGAGAAGCGCCGTGGTCGCCAGACCGATGACGATGCTGGTCAGCGTGAGCGCCTGGGGAGTCGGGAGGACCATCCGCTCGGCTTTGGGGGCGAACGTCCAGATCGGCGCGACCCCGCCCGTCCGGTATCCGAGGGTCACGAGGAACAGGTTGACCCCCGTCTCGACGAGGGAGACGCCGATCACGAGCTTGATCAAGTTCCGCTTGAACAGGAACGTGTAGATGCCGAAGACGACGAGCAACGCGGCGACGACAAACGGGAGGTTCCCCATGCTCATTCGGATTCCTCCTTTCGAGCGCCGACGAGCATCGCGATCACGATCGCAGTGATTCCGGTCATGACTTTCAATCCGACGGCCCAGTTCATCAACGGAAGCGTGCCGCCGGCGTTGAACACCCCGCTATTGGATCCCAGAGGGACGACCGGGCCACCGAACAGCGGACCGGAGTTGGCGAGCAGGTTGTAGAAGAACGCGGTGCCGATCCCGACGAAGCCGAGGGCGAGGAAGGCCAGCGCACCGATCTCCTCCAACGTCTGGAGAAGATGGGCGTTCAGATGCCCCTTGACGCCCGCGGCTCCGAACGCGACGAGCAGCAACGCGAACGCGCTCGCGACGACGGCTCCGCCCTGGAATCCCCCGCCCGGGGTCAGATGCCCGTGCATGATCACGTAGAACCCGAAGACGAGGGCCGGTCCGTAGACGAGCCGGGTGATCGTCCGGACGATGACAGACATTCCCGTGTTCATCGTTCGTCCTCCCGTAGCTTCCTGAACAACGCGAGCACCCCGACGACCGCGGCGAACAGGACGGTCGCCTCACCGAGGGTATCGAAGCCGCGGTAGTCGAATACGACGGCAGTCACCGCGTTGTTCGCGGCGACCTCTGCCTGCGTATGGGCGATGAAGTAGTCGTCCATGTCGGCGAACGACGGCTCACCGAACGGGCGCATCGACGTTGCGGCCAGCAGGAGGAACGCTGCGACGAACAGGAATGCGACCAGGATGATGGCCTTCTTCATTCCTCCTCCTTCCTTCGGGTACGGCGGACGGCGATGACGTAGATCGCCGTGGTTAGGGCGGCGCCGATCCCGGCTTCAGCGATGGCGACATCGGGCGCTTGGAGCATGTAGAACTCGAGCGCGACCAACAGGCTCGCCGCGGCCAGGGCGAGCACTGAGGACAGAAGATCCTTGAACCAGACCGCGAGCGCACCCCCGGCCGCAATGAGCACGAGAACGATGACGTGAAGAACGCTTTGCACGATCATGATCGGTCCTCCAGTTTGTCCACCACGGCCCCCTTCGGCCGGATGCCGCTCCGATACGAGGCGCGCGCGATCGCATGGGAACCGGTCGGATTGGTGATCAACAGGGCGAGCAGCGCGATGATCGCGTGGATGGCCAAGGTCTGGTAGGCCGCCCCTCCGCGCGCGAATCCATACGCAATCACGGCGGCTGCGCTGAAGATCGAGCCGAACGTCGTGCACTTGGTCGCCCCATGCAGTCTCGTGTAAATGTCGGGGAACCGGAGAAGAGCCAATGCACCCAGCCCGTTGAAGGCCACCCCGATCCCGAACAGGACGTATAGCAGGATGTGCATTACAGCCCCCTCTCCAGGTACCGGGCGATGTACAGCGTCCCGACGAACGACAGCAATGCGTAGATGATCGCGACGTCGATGAAGATGACTTGGTCGAACGCCGCTCCCAAGACGACCATCGCGGAGACGACCAGCGTGTTCAGAGTATCGAGTCCGACGACGCGGTCTCCCGCGGTCGGCCCGAGCCCGATTCGCACCATGGAGAACAGGGCGAAGAACACGAGGCACGCCGCGACGACGAAGAAGGTGATCGGGTCGATGATCATTCCGCGATCCTCCTTGCCCAGTCCGGGAACGATCCGCAGACCGCCTTGGCGGACGGTTCCAGATCGGTGACGTTGATCCAATGCACATAGAGATCCCGGGTCTCCTCGTCGACATCGACCGACAGCGTTCCCGGCGTGAGCGTGATCGAGTTCGCGAGCAACGTGAGCGCGAAGTCGGTGCTCAGTCCGGGCGTGAGTCGTACGATGCCCGGTCGGATCCTCCCGGTGATCACGCGGTAGGCCACGTCCAAGTTCGCCTTGGCCATGGCGAAGAAGAACGGCCCCACCAGATAGACCAGGAACAGCAGGATCCGAAGTGGGTTGAGCATCCGCAGTGGATGCCCCGCTCCGCGCTTCTCTCGATGGATCGCGACGCGCCCGGCGATCAACCCGGCAACAAGGGACAGGACGCCACCGGTGATCAGTTCTTCGATGCTCCAGACCCCTACGGTCCCGCTCCCGAAGGTGAGCAGAAGATAGAAGACCAAAGCAACGCTGGCAGTGATCAGAGTTGCGAGCATTCCCACCCTCCCGATAGAGCAATTCCCGACGGAATCAGCGGTCGCAGCCATCTCTCCCGTCGAGCCACTTCATGTTACCGGAGGCGTTGATGGGGTGTCAAGAAAAGGTCAAATGAGTACGGCGCTTGCGCAGATTGAGGCCTCCTTGCAGAAAGGGAGGTGCCGCTATTCGATCTCGACGAACAGCGTCACGGTATCGGTGTTCCCGTCTTCGTCGGTCACCTTCAGGGAGACCGGATGGACACCGACCGCGGAGAAGGTGTATTCGGCGATCGGCCCGGTGGCGTCGAGGGTGCCGTCCGCCTCGAAATCCCATGCGTACGCGACGATCTCGCCGTCGAAGTCGGACGAGAAGGTCCCGTTGAACAGGACGACATCCCCGCGGCTTGGGGAGGCGGGCATGTACGCGAAGTCGGCCACCGGGGGTTGGAACAAGATGCGGCCGTCGTCCGGCGCCTCGCGCGCTGCACCGACATCGATTGTCTCCGAGACGCTGTCGGTGCGGCCGTCGTCGTCGGTCACCGTGAGGGTGATGGCGTATGCGCCCGGCTCGGCGAACGTATGCTCGGTCAAGGGAGCCGTGGATTCGACCTGATCGTCCCCGTCGAATTCCCAGGCGAAGCCGACGATCTGACCGTCCGGATCGAACGACGACGTTCCGTTGAACTGGACCGGCTCGCCAGCGATCGGCATCGGGGGAGAATGCTGGAATCCTGCGATCGGCGACCCGTCCGACGGGTCCTCCTGCGCATCCTCCGTGGAGCCGCCGACCTCGATCGTCGCGGAGATTGTGTCCGTGTTCCCGCTGTCGTCGGTCACGGTGAGAGCGACGGTATACGTCCCGGGGTTGGCGAAGGGGCGCTCCGCTGTCGGTCCAGCGGCGTCCATCTCTCCGTCTCCGTCGAAATCCCATGCATACGCGACGATCTCGCCGTCGAAGTCGGAGGACGGGGTACCGTCGAATCGTACGATCTCTCCGGCGACCGGTGCAGCCGGGATGAACGCGAAGTCGGCGATCGGGGGCTGGAACGTGGGGCCGCTGGCCGGTCCGGCGTCCGGGACCGGTTCCCTTACCTCGATCGGCAGGGTGATTGTATCGCTGTTCCCGCTGTTATCGACCACGGTCAGTGCGACATCCCAAACGCCCGGCTCGGCGAACGTGTAGGACGCGATCGGCTCGACTGCGTCGCCCGCTCCGTCCCCGTCGAAGTCCCAAGCGTAGGAGACGATCTCTCCGTCGAAGTCGAACGAGGACGTTCCGTCGAACGTCGCCGGCTCGCCTGCCCTCGGGGGATCGGGCGAAACGGTGAAGTCGGCGGTTGGCGGCTGGAAGGTGACGATGACCTCGCGCGGGCGGATGAACCCACCGAAGGCGACGGTCGGCGGGGCCTCCGCGCCGACCTCGATGGCCTGTTCCTCGGCCGTCGTGAAGGCGAATCGATCGGGAAGGGTCTCTGCGTCGAAACCGAGGGTATACCGACCGGGCGGAACGTCCGCGAAGTGGAACGCTCCGTCGAGATCAGTGTACGCATCGCGCACGACGCCGGCCTCGTCGGTCAGCAACACACGGACCTGCGCGAATCCTCCTTCGTCCGCGGCAGGAATCCCGTCTTGATCTTCATCGCCAAACAGCCGACCGGTCACGAGGACGACCGGCGCGACAGGCATGTCCACCCACACCGTCTTCCCCGCGCCGAGGTCGACTTCGAGCGGTTCGCCCGAAGCCACGTCGACCGGAAGCTGACGCGCCGTCAGTGCGTAGGTCGAAGGATAGAACGGGGGGAATCGGAATCGGCCTTCCGCGTCCGTCGACGCCTCCACCCTGTCGGCTGCCACGACGACTCCGCCAAGCGGGCGATCGTAGAGGCCGTACATCCCATCCCGATCGAGGTCGACGAAGACTCTCCCCTCGATCTGCCCCTTCGTGACGAAGAAGGGGGTCGGGATCTCGACGTTGGCGTTCAGGCTGACCCCCCAGCCGAACGAGACGGAATCGGAGTCGACCCGATCCCATGAGATCGATCCGTCGAACACGATGTCGAGGTTCTCGACGAATCGGATGTACAGGGACGCGGCGAGGTCGAACTCGTCGACCGCATTCCGGAATACGATCGATGCTTCGTGCAGCGATCCCTCGGGCCGGAATCGGACGCTGGCGTCCGACGAGGTGAAGAGGACGAGGTCGCGGACCACGTCGACCTGCTTCTCCTGGGTGAGCTCGAGGTACAGGTAGAACGAGTCGACCGCCAGCCCGGCGCCCTCGCTGAACGTCGAACGGCGCACGTGGGTATCGAGGACATGATCGATCTGGTCGGTGATCTTGCCGGAGATCTCATACGGAAAGACGCCGCTCGTTTCGCTGATGCGCACCGCGACCAGCGACTCGATCTCGCTCTTCACGCCCAGATCATGGTATCGGTCCCACGTGAGTTCGACTGTGGAGCGAAGGGTCGGGCCGTCCTCCAGAGGCGTGGTGGTCAGGTTGAAGCCGAGCTCATCCTGAATCAACGTGTCGATCGACGGATCGCGGATCACGTTGTCCCACACGTGCTCCAGCGAGGTGCTGAGGGAGACCGCGGGCAATCGCAGACGGTAGGAGACCTCGATGCCCGCCGAGTCGTCCAGAGCGCCGGGGAAGTACGTTCCGACGGAGAACGCCGCTGCGCTGAAGAAGAGCCCCGAGGTGTCGATCTCCGTGTGGAATCGGAAGGCCCGGCTCGACAGTGACCCGTCGATGCCGAGCGCTCCCTCGATCTCGATCGTCCAATCCGTGAGGGGCTCAGCGGTTGCCGTCGCGCTCCAGACGGACTGGTAGGTCGGCGACGGGTCGCGGATTCCCAGGTAGGCGATTCCCAGGTTGGCCCGCTCCGGTCCGATCGCAAGCCGTCCGGCGAAGCGGGTCTCCTCGTCGGATCCCCCCGCGATGATGGACAGGTCGAGCAGCTCCTCGTCGATGACGATGGAGCCTCCGAGACAGGACAGGCGGATCAGGTCGGTCAACCGCTGGGAGACGCTTCCGATGGTGTACGTCACGGGGCTTCTCCGATAGAGGATCGAGAAGGAGCCGATCTCGAGAGGATCAGATCCGAGCGGATCCGACAGGCTCAGGTTCGAGGAGAAGAAGCCGCCTTGGATCTGTCCGGAGACCGAGAAGGTCAGTCGACTGCCGAACTCGCCGGTCAGGACGTCCTTGTCGAGAGAGAGTCGAATCCTGGCCGGGAGGATCTCCATCAACGTCGAGCCGATCCCCTCGGGGCCGGGAGGGAGGATCGTGGTGAACACGGCCGCCTCGGTCTCCACGCCGTCATACAGGGTCGAGCATGCCGTGACGGTCAGCGCGTCGCGGCCGGGTGCGGCGTCGGCCGGGACATCGAGGTGGGCGAGGATCGTGATCCGCTCCTGCGGTGCCAGGTCGACCGCGCCCGGCGTCAGGTCGATGGGAAATCGCTGCGAGGAGGATGCCTCGAGGGAGAACGAATCCTGGACGTTGCCGCGGTTGAGTAGGACGAATTCGTACTCGACTCCGCCGCCCGGGGCAACGCTCGCGCCGGCCGGCGGGAGCAGTTCGATCTCCCGAGCTGGCGTGACGATCACGGTTGCGACAGCGGCCGCGACGATCCCGGGCTCCTCCTGTGACGCGGCGGACAGGGTTACGTCGTACGCACCGGCGAGCGCGCCGGGGGGGATGGTTAGGGTGACGAACAGCGTCTCCTCCGCTCCGGCCGCCACCGTGATCGAGGCCGGCGCGCCGAGGATCCCCCATCCCTCTGGGGCATCGAAGGTGAACCCGTAGGTATCCACGGCGGCACCATCGTTGGTGATTGCGAAAACGTGGGTGACAAACGAACCGGGGGCTTCTTCCTTCGCCGTGGACAGAACGGCGAGCTCGACCGCGAAGGTCGCCGGGACAACGACCCCGATGAGCACGGCGGCAACGACGGCCGCCCTGCTGATTCCCCTCAGGAACGCCTGCATTTGTCAACAGGATAGGATTCCCCCCGGCAAGCCGAGGGGACCGGACCCCACTTCGAAGCTGACATTGGTCTGATCGGCGGGTGACCCGATTCATCCGGCCATCCCGGCGAGCCAAATGTCCCGGTGGCTCCGGCCATCGGGAGGCGCCTCACTGCGTCGAGGCGGCTATCGTCTTCGGGCACCGGGAAGGGAGGGGAACCCCATGCTTGACGCGCAGCTTCGTCGTGAGATCGTCCTGACGACCGAGAACCGGACCGGCTTGCTCGCGGAGATCAGTCGTCTTCTCGGGGACATGGGGATCAACCTGCTGTCGATTGTGGTCGTCGCCCGCGACGAGTGGGCGACGATCCGTCTCCTCGCGACGTCGCAGTCCTACGCGCTCGCCGCGTTGTCTGAAGCCGGATTCCAGGTCCAGGAACGGGACGTCGTCGTGGTCGAGCTTCCCCACTACCCCGGCTTCCTCTGCCGCGTCAGCGAGGCGCTGGCGCGCAAGGAGATCTCGCTTGACGAGCTGTACGCGACCGTGTCGGAGGAGGGAAGCACTGGGGTGGTGGTCTTTTCCTGCTCGGACAACGGTCGCGCGGTGCAGATGCTGCGCGGGCGCTAGCGGAGCGCCGGGACGACGTATGTAATTCCCGCTTTTCCGTTGAACTCCGAATCCCAAGCTGTGGCTCTGGTGTCGCGCGAACGCTGAAGGCGTCCGCGCGACACCAGCAGCCTACTCTCCCTCGATGACCGTGAACAGCCGCCCGTCCGACCGTCCGAATACCTCCGGGAAGTAGAACTCGTAGGCGCCCGTCGGCAGGACGTGGTATGCGCCCGGCACCGTCGCCCGAAGCGTGTACTGGTAGGAGTACGTACCGGCGGGGAGGTAGTCGACGAACAGGGCGAGCTTCTCGTCGCGTAGCTCGCTCCGCGTGTACCAGCGCCACCACCACGCGTAGAACCACGGCCAGCCACCGCGCTCGGATTCCCGGTACAGAACAGGCTCGAGATCGGCCAGGCTGGATGTCTCCAGTGTCGTGTCGACCGCCTCGCAGCCGGCGGGGAATGGGTCCTCGACGACGACGTAGTACAAGTCGTGCGGCGCGATGATCGTCAGTCGGACCTGGATCGTGTCTCCCACGTGGACCTGGTCGAGCTCGGGACCGATCTCGTCGAGCGGACGATCGGCCGGGACGTACTGGCGCTGGACGATGATCCCGCGGTTCAACGGCTCGACGTCCTCGACCGGTAGCCGGACGCTCAGGTGAGCGGTGTAATACAGCGTCCCCGGCCCGCCGCCGCGGGAGACCGTCAACCGGTTCTCCCCCTCCGGGTCGAGACGTTCGGCGGGGACGACGATCGAGCTTGGCTCGAGATGCGTCTCGCTCGACGCGGTCCCAGAGTACAGCTCGCCTTCGTTCAGCGCAGCGCGGTAGTCGTAGGCGCCTTCCAGCTCGCCGGACGCTTCCATCCAGTCGGTCAGCCCGATGAGCGACCATGCCGTCTCCTGGGTCGTCTCCCAAATCCCGTCTTTTCGGGCCACCATCAGCCATCGGACGACGTTCGGTAGGAGCGGTTGGTTCGGGTCTAGGCGGACCAAGGCGTCGAGGATGACCGCGGTGGATCGTGTGTCGGTGTTCATCGCCCACCAGTCGTAGTACGTCTCCTCCCAGTGGGCGCCGGTCGCACGGATGATCGCCTCGTTGTACAGGTCGGAAAGGAGCGTATCGACGCGTCTCGCCGGCGCTCCGATCTCATCGAGGGCCATCGCGAGAAACGCGCGCGCGTAGTGGCTCAGCAGTGCACGTTCCTCGAACAGGGTCGACGCGTGCTTCTCGATGACGTCCTCCCGTCCCGCCTCGGCGAGGACATAGACGATCCACGCCTGCCGGTTCGCCACGGCGGTGGAGGTCAGCCGATCCGCCGAGATCAGGTGTCGCGCGAGGCAATCGAGTCCCCGGTCGAGCACGGTCATATTGACGATGTAGCCGGCCTCCTCGGCGTGCCATAGGGCGAAGACGACATACGCTGTAAGGTAGGTGCTCGACTCGTCGACGGGCCACCATCCCCATCCGCCGTCGCTGTTCTGCCGGGTGTAGAGCTTCTCCAGGCCTTCGGCGACCAACGCGGGGAGCCGCTCCTCGAGCTCAGGGTTCTCGACCCCGAGCCGCTCGATCGCCCGGCGGGTCAGAATGTTCGGAAGGAACCGGCTGACGACCTGTTCGATGCACTCGTACTCGAAGTGCTCGAGATAGCTCAGGCCCTCCTGCATCGCGGCGGCAAGGGACGTTTCCAGCCGCACGAGCAACTGACTGCGGTCGACTTCGACGTTCGGCGGAAGGGCGATGAGCTCGGTTCGGCTGCCCGGCCCGGTGAGCTGACCGGCAGTGCCGACCGTCTCCGGGGCGGTGTAGCGGTAGACGAGAAGGGTTCCTTCGGGGCCGGTCGTCAGCCGCGGGCGGGCCGCGTCGGACAGCTCGCCCGACACCGCGCTGAACGCCAGGTCGACCGACGGGACATCGAGAACCGTCGCCCACCAGACCACGATCGTCTCTCCGCCGCTTGGCACGACGACGGACTGTGTGGCGTCCGCCTCCAGCTCAACCCCCGTGGCTCCGACCGTCACCTCGACCGTGCGGTTCTCGCCGGTTTGGTTGCTGACGTTCGCCGCGAGGCGGACGCGGTCCCCGACGACGAAGAACCGCGGGGTCACCGGCCGAACGAGGAGCGGCTTGGTGACGAGAAGAGGGGCGGTCGCTTCCCCGACGCGCGTGTCCGCAGTGACGCCTACGCCGCGGGCGATCCACGTGGTGAGGTTGTCCGGCAGATCGATCGAGACCCGGGCGCGGCCTTCCTCGTCGGTCGTGATCTGCGCGTTCCAGTACGCTGTGTCCTCGAACTCCTCACGGAGCTCGACGCCCTCCGGGAGCTGGTCTCTCGCGGCAGCCGAGCGGTCGACGGCCTCCTCTTCCGCCGTTCCCGCAGGGGCGGCCATCGGCAGGATCGCACCGGTCGACGCGTCCTCCTCCGGGTACTCCGCGAGGCCTGCGCCCTCGATCTCCTCAAGCTGTTCCGCCACGAGTCGGTTGATCGAGATGGTCAGGCCGCTTGCCGTGCTGACGCCGAGGCCGCGAGGGGCGTAGAACGCGTCCACGATCGCGTCCGGGGTGCGGGGGCGAAGGCTGAGAACGGCCTTGTCCACCAGGTCGAGTGCCATCGACGCGCGAACGGGGAGTCCCTCGTCATCGGTGACTCGAACATCGTAAGTGATCGTCTCTCCCGGCCCGGGCAGCGGATCAGACGGAGACAGTTCCACCTGCAGCACTCTGGGCGACCTGGAGACGGCGAGCGCGACGTAGCCAACCTTGGTTTCCGCGACCGGTGGAGAGCCGTCGAGCGCGGCGAGCGCCGCCTCACGTCCGCGAGCGAGCACCGCGCTCACGTAGATGTTCGGGATGTGCTCCTCGGTGATGGGCAGCCGGTAGACTGAGCTATTCGACTCGAGTCGGACGACTTCGTGCGACAGGATTCCGGCGCGCTCGACGGTGATCAGCGCCCACTGCTGTCCGGCATACGGGCTCGGAATAAGGATCTCGGCCGTCTCCCCGACTTCGTATTCGACCTTGTCGCTGATCAGCGCCATGCGGTCATCGTTGCTGCGGCGCCACGACACGGTGTCCGCTCCGCTGACCCAGACGAATCGACTCGCGCGGACGACCCGCTCGCGCTCGTCCAGGCCCGAGACGAGGACCTTGTACGTCCCGCCGATCGGCGGTGTAAGCGAGAATCCGCCGTTTCCCTCTGCGTCGGTCGTCAGGGACCCACGATCGATCTCGGTGTCGACCGACGTCCAGGTCCACTGCCCGCCGCCGGCGTCGTCCTCCTCGAAGGTGTTCTCCCACTCACGCCGGTACACGGTGTAGTTCAGCGAGCGCTCGGGAAGCCGCTTGCCACTCCAGTCGACGGTGATCACTTCTACCTCCATCGGATCGCCGGCTCGGCCGATCGAACGGGGCGTGGCGACGCCGATGTAGTAGTCCCCGGCGTGGACGACGAACGTATCGCGACCGGAGAGGGTTCGACCGTCACGGCCGGTCGCCGTCGCCTCAACTGTCAGTGTCCTGCTTCCCGGCCACGCGTCTGGATCCTCGAGGTGCAGCGAGCTGATGTCTTCGGGCAGCTCGATGAGGAACGCGCCTTCTCGGGTTGAGCGGCCGCTTCCCTCGAGGACAGGGGTCGGCGGGTCCGGCGCCCACCACCAGCACCGCCAGCAGCTCCACGGATCGTCTTCATCGGTGAACGTGTAGCGTCCGAACTGCGACGGCGAGAACCGATACGGTTCCGAGAACACCCGCCATTCGACCGGCACGTCGGCTACCGGTCCGCCGAAGAAGTACTCCATGCCGACGGCCACGTCGATCGCCTCCCCGGCCGCGACCTCGTCGAGCGCCGGCGTGACCAAGACCTCGAACTCCGGCGGGCTGTACGCGGCGACGGTGAACATTTCGGTGAACGACTGGCCGTCGAACGAGACCTCGATCCGGTAGTCGCCCAGCGGGGCGTCCTCGCCGAGCTGGAAATCGGCGGAGAAGGCCCCGAACTCGTCGGTCGTCAGAGACGCGTCGTAGATCGGCTCCCACTCCGGGTCCCGAACGGTGACGTCGACCGATCCAACCGATGGGAGAGCGTAGCTCGCATCGTCCTCAACGCGGAGGATCCCTTTGAAGTGGACGGATTGATCGGGACGGTAGATCGGGCGGTCGGTGTCGAGGTGCAGCCTCCACGGCCGGGGGGCGTCGTAGGGGAAACCGAACTCCCAGACCGAGATTCCGTCCCCCCACTCCGTGCTGCCCATGGAGAACGGGACGCGGCTGACAAACGTCAACCCGCGCCAATCGGAGGCGTCGCTGCCCGGGAACGTCGTCAGTCCGTCGCGATCGGTGATCGAGGCGTCGATCGGCGTCCCGTCCCCGTCGTACGCGCGAACGATCAGACCTACGACCGGAGCCCCCGTGCTCAGGTCGGTCGCCCAGAGAAGGGTCTCGTTGCCGGCGGTTTTCTGGGTCAGGTTGATCGGGCTTGCGATGAGGAGGTGTCGATGCTGCCATCGGTTCCACTCAATTCCCCGGGCCGTCAAGTCGACGACGTAGATCCCCGGCTCGATCGGGGCCGCGTCGGGCAGCAGATCCACCGGTGTGTAGGCCACCTCGTTCAACGGGGACGAGACGTCGACGGACCAACGACGGATCCGCCCGTCTTCGGGTGGCGTGTATCGGTACCAGTCATCCAGCGCCTCGAAGTACTCCTCGGTGTTGATCCGCGTCAGGGCGAGGGTGATTCGATCGAGATTCCGGTGTGCGACGAACAGGCGGGCCGGCTCGTAGGTGCTGAACGTACCGACCGACCCGGGGACGTGGAGCCAGGTTGCGGGGTCGAGCGGTCCCGTCTCGAACCGAACCGTCATGCGCTGGTCGGTCACGTTGCCGTACGGATCGGCGATTCCGGGGGCGATGCGGATCGTGTACTCCTGACTCGGTCCGGCCCCGAATCGAAGGACGTACGTGTTGTCCCACGAGCGGAAGTATCCATCGATCTCCTCCGGATCGGGGGTTGGCTCGACGGTCAGATTGCCGAGGACCGTCTTCGGCTCGATCGGCGTGTTGAATTCGATGAGGAAGGACGTATACGGATATACACCGGTGTCCCCGTCCTCGGGACGGGTCCCGACGATCCGCGGAAGCGGGACGGTGCGGAACCTCCAGCTTGCATCGCGCTCTGCCCCGAGCCCCCCCATCGCGCCGGTGATACCGGCGTCGATGGTGACGGTGTAGGACTGATCGAAGGCGAGCGGCTCGGACGGGGTGAAGACGAGCGCGTGTCCCTCCGTCGACAGCTCGCCGGGGACTTCCGTCGTGAACAGCTCCCCGAGAAGGCCGGTGGTTCGCATGTGGAAGCGCTCGCGGGCGCTCTCCAGCGAGATCGGCATGTTGAACGTCACCCGCACGTGCGAGTCGATCCGAACCAGGTCCTCTCCGGCCGAAGGGGAGGTCCGGACGATCCGAGGCCGTTCTGTTGTGAACTGCCAGGAAACACCCTCGGGGACAATGCCGCCGGTCGTATCGACCAGCCCGGCTGGCACGTTGGCTGTGTACGTCGTTCCGCCTCGCAGGGCCTCGCTCGGGGTGAACACATAGATGGACGTGTTCACCCACTCCCCCGTTCCCTCGACGAACGGATCGAGGAGCAAGGGCACCGGCAGGTCGGCGTAGCTTGGGTCGGAGAGGGCCGTCAGCGGGACGACCGGCCGGTTGAACGTGACGAAGACCGTGCTGTCGACGGCGATGTCGGTTGAGCCATCAGCCGGGATCGCCTGAGTGACCATGAGGTATCCGACGGTCCGGAAGCGGAACGAGTACGGCGCGACGAGCGGTTGGCCGGCTTCGCTTGCCGCGGCCGTGGAGATCGTGACACGATACTCCGCGTCGCGCTCCCACCCGGCCGTGGGGACGTACTGCACTGCACGGTCGTCGGTCCAGTCGAATCGTCCCTCCACGTGCGGGGCAACGGAGAACGCTGCCTCGACCGCGGCACGATCCATCGGCCGATCGAAGGTGATCCGGATCGGTGCGTCGACCGCGAGTTCCTCGCCCGGCGCCGGCGTATGCTGGACGATTGCCGGCCCGTCCGCGAACCCGGTAACCGATAGAAGAAGGATCAGGGACAGGCCGACGGCCCAGCCCGCCAGGACTCCCGCGCGTCTCGAAGATGTGCTCATGTTCGCCCCCTGCGAAGTCGATGCTCGATCGTACCCATCACTGATAGCTCGTTGAGAAGATCTTGACAAGTCCCGTACTGGATGAACACCGCATTCGAGGTCGGGTTTCACCGGGGGGGCACGCGGTGTCTGGACTTGGGTTCGAGATGGAAGCATTCGGTTGTGGCTCCTTGACACGTGAACCGAGACGAAACGGAGGGGAACCTCCGTGACGGACACAGAAAATTCGAAGATTGCAGCGGAAACAACGCTGCAATGCGCACAGATCCTCACGGGAGCATCTACCAAAGGCAGACCGGCGAAAGGGCGGGACGCAAAGCTACGGACCTTCAAGGCAGCGATCCGGGCGGTCGAGCGAACGCTCACCGCCCGGACACTGTGACAAAACGCAAACCGGGGGTGACCCCGGGACTCAAAGCCGCGGGTCTCGAAGCGGACATGCCGAGAGACAGCCGAGCTGCCGCAGCGCCTGATGGCGGCCGAGTCGCTCGATGCACTCACAGAACCATTAGGAGGTGCTTTCCATGAGGATGGGTAAGGTTCTTGGTGTCGGGCTGTTGGTGATGGTGGTCGGCGGCGCGGTGGCGCTGGCGGGTACGGACACGGCGTCGGTGAACGCTTCGTTCACGATTCCGTCGTGGATCTCGCTGTACGTAGTCGGAAACGGGGATGTGAGCTTCAAAAACATCACGGGCCCCGGCAGCTACGCGGGATCGAACGAGACGTAGCTTTGTGTGCTCTCAACGACCAACTGGACGCTAAGCGACGAGATCCTGTGGGCGAACTCGACGATGCCGAAGGGTGCAAGCCAGTCGGTGATCGAGGGAGCGCTCGGTCTGAGCTACGACAACGAAGGGACGTGGGGGATCCACACGGCGGACGTCACGTACGCGTTTGTGCTGGGCGAGGACGACATGGGATCGATGCCGGAAGGCGACGACAACCTGGTGGTCCAGTACATGGCAACGACCGGCTAATCACCGGCGGAATACACCGGATAGAGGACGGGCCGCGGGGACGAGGGGATTCGTCCCCGCGGCCGCACGTCTCGGTTCACCAGGTGCTCACGCATATCGAATTGCATGATGTTCGCACCCGCAGGTTAGCCACGTTGTCTTCACAAATCCGACACAAAGCATCGCTACGGTTGTAGAACAATCGCGAGTTCCAAATCTCGCACCCCCGATACCAGCCCTCCGGGGAGAGGGACCCGAGCGGTCCCTCTCCCTTGGCCTTTCTACGACCTCACGCGTGCGTCGCTACCCGAAGAAGCAATCCGCCGGGAGGCTTGGTTCCTGACGGTCGGAATCGATCGGGTACAATTGCGCTCTACGGGGAGAGAGGGGAGACGATGGTCCGAGTACGATTCGCGCCGAGCCCGACCGGATACCTTCATGTGGGCGGGGCGCGCACCGCGCTGTTCAATTGGCTGTACGCCCGCCATCACGGCGGCGCTTTCGTCCTGCGGATCGAGGATACCGATCGTGAGCGCTCGACCGACGAGTCGATCGGGGAGATCCTCGAATCGCTGCGCTGGCTCGGGCTCGACTGGGATGAGTACTACCGCCAGACGGACCGAACCGACGCCCACGCGGCCGCAGCGGAGAGGCTGATCGAAAGCGGGGCCGCCTACGAGCACGAAGGGGCGTGGTGGTTCCGCGTCCCGACCGAAGGACACACCCTCGTTGAGGACGATCTGCTCGGCGACGTCGCGTATCCGAACGATCAGCTGAAGGACTTCGTGATCCGCCGGTCCGACGGCACCTTCGTCTACAACTTCGTCGTGGTCGTCGACGATGCGGACATGGGGATCACCCACGTTCTTCGTGGCGACGATCATCTCAACAACGCGCCGAAGCAGATCCTCCTCTACCGCGCGCTGGATCGGCCGGTTCCGAGGTTCATCCACGTGCCGCAGGTCCTCGGTGACGATCGAGCGCGTTTGTCGAAGCGCCACGGCGCCACGTCGGTTCTCGAGTACCGGCGCCGTGGGTTTCTCCCCGAGACGCTGATCAACTTCTTCGCCCGGCTCGGCTGGGCTCACGGGGATCGGGAGGTCTTCTCCCCCGATGAGCTGATCGAGCTGTTCACGATCGAGGGGATCAACAAGTCGGCCGCGGTGTTCGAGGACACCAAACTGCTCTGGCTGAACCAACAGCACCTGAAGCGCTGCGATCTCGATCGCCTCGTCGATCTCGTCGAGCCGTTTGCCCTGCAGCGACGGTCCGTCGCTGCCGAGCTGTGGAGCGCAACCGACCGGGACCATCTCAAGCGCGGTGCAGATCTCCTGCGTGACCGCTCCCACACGCTTGAGGATCTGGGATGGGCAATGGAGATGCTCTTCCCCGTTCCGCTCGAGGCGCAGGATCGAATCGAGATCACGGCCCGACAGGCGGAGCTGATGAAGACGGTCGCCGATGCGCTCGCTGAGCTCGATCCGTTCACGCCCGACCGGATCGAGCAGGCAATTCGGAACGCGCTGACGGCGGAAGGGGCGAAGCTGAAGGACGTCGCCCTCCCCTGTCGGATCGCGGTGACCGGAAGGAAAGCGGGGCCGGGGTTGTTCGAGATCCTGAGCCCGATCGGGACCGACCTCGTCGTCCAGCGGCTTCGAGCGTTTGCCGAAGGCGGGAGTCGATGATCCGAAGGGCCCTCGCCGGGTCCGCGCTTCTCGGTGCGATCGCGGTCGTGGCGTTCGGGTACGAGGCGAACCTGTCGTACGCGGAGGGGATCGCAGAGCTGACCGGAGCTTGCTTCATCCGGGGGATCAAGCTGGACGCGGAACCGCAGAGCGGCGTGGACTGGACCGATGCGAAGGGTGACGCCCTCTACGGGACGCTCCCGCTTGCCGAGGGGCGGCATGCGGTCATGCTTGATTGGATCGCGGAGTGGGTTGAGCTTTACGTCGATGCGGATCGGACCGGGCGGTTGACCCGGTTCGAGTGGGATCGCATGCTGGCGGATGGAAGCTTGCTTGCGAGCGTGCCGCTCGAGCTCGTCTTCCAGGACGGGGCGACCGCCCCCTATCGGCTGTTCGTCATGTGGAGTCCTTTCACCCCGACGGTACTCACCTACTGCCGCGACACGTATCGCGAAGGGAAGATCGGCCTCGGCACGCGGGCGTACGATCTGATCGTCATCGACGAAGACAGCGACGGTCGGTACGACCGGCTCGACGGAGGGATCCTGCTGATCGACGTCGACGGGGACGGGCACCTCCTCGCGTCGAGCGATTCGCACGAGCGGTTCCATCTCGATGCCCCGTTCAACCTCGACGGCGCCGTGTATCGCGTCACCTCGGTGGCCGCGGACGGAAGCCGAGTGCGGATCGAGTCGTCCGACGAGGATGTTCAGCCGAAGCCGCCGCTGCTGGTCGGGTTCCCCGCTCCGTCGTTCGAGGCAGCGGACGCCGAGGGCGAGCCGTTCTCCATCGAGAAGCTGCGCGGGCGGATCGTCGTGATGGACTTCTGGGCCGGATGGTGCGATCCGTGCATCGCTGAGCTCCCGACGCTCCGGGCGATCGGCGAAGCGTACGGCGACTCCGAGATCGTGATCGTCGGGATCAACCTGGATCGCAGTCTCGCGGCGTTCGAGGAGGCCCTCGACGAGCATGGGATCGACTATCGACAGGTCTACGACGGGCCGGACGGGCCGATCAACACCCTCTATCGGATCGAGGGCATCCCGATGACGTACGTACTCGATGCGGACGGGATCATCCGCGGACGAGGGCTGCGCGGTGAGGAGCTGCTGGAGACCGTCGCGGCGCTGCTACAGGAGGAGGCCGACGGCAATGAACCGACGGATCCGTAACGCGATCGGGCTTGCCGGCCTGCTGTTGCTGGCGGGCGCGATCGTCGGGCACGGCCAGGAGGCGATCCTCGCGCTCTCGCTCGACCCGACGGAGATCGCGATCCCGCAAGGAGGCGAGGCGGTCGCGGTGCTCCGGATCGAGAACACGTCCGTCCACGTCGCCGATGACATCGAACCGTCCCTCGACGCGGAAGGTCTCGTCCTGCACGCCGAACCGGAGTCAATCGAGGTCCTGGATCCGTTCGACTCGGGGACCATCGTCCTTCGGTTGTCCGCGTCGGAGACAGCGGCGCTGGGCGTCTCCGAGCAGGTCCTCGAGATCCTCTATACCTACTGCATCGGCGACCTCTGCTTCCAGCTGCTGGAGGAGATCCCGCTTATCTTGACGGTCGAGCCGCCGTCCGTTGCGCCGATCGAAGTGCCGATGCCCTCCTCTCCCGGCGCGACGGAGCCGGCATCGCCATTCTGGTTCCGTCTGGGCGGGCTGGCATTGGGGATCGCGCTCATCGCGGCGGCGATCGTGATCCGGCGGGTGTTCGGCGTGCGCTGGCCCGTCTACGCCGCGCTGATCGCGTTCATCGTCGGGAGCCTGGCCTACGGGGTCGTGCTGAACCAGCACGAGCAGGCGCAGGGGATCGGTGCTGTGCTCTGCACGTCGTGCGTGGGCATCGAGGAGACGCGCCGCGAAGACCCCGAGATCACTCCCGCGGGGATCGAGGCGCTCGAGGGGCTTTCGGAGGAGATCGAGCTGATCGTCTTCTACGCCGAGTGGTGTCACACCTGTCCGTTCGCCAAGGCAATGGTCGAGGAGATGGCGGTCCACAGCGCGTATCTCACCTATCGGTTCGTCGACGTGGAGGAAGACCCCGAGCGGGCCCGGGAAAGCGGGATCGTGCGATCCGGGCGGACGGTCGTTCCGGCGGTGCTCCGCGTTGACACGGGGGAGGTCGTCTTCGGCGTCGAGAACCTCGAGACGCGGCTGATCGACCTCTTGGAGGCGGACGCGTGAGGCTCGGGCGGCGGAGACGGATGGTGCAGGGGGCCGGCCTGTTGCTCGGGCTGTTCGGGGTCACAGGGATCGGGATGACGCACCTGATCTTCCCCGGGCTTCACTGCTACGCCTGTCCCCTGGCGGTCACCATCTGCCCGATCGGGTTGATGCAGAATCTGGCGATCTACGGAACGATCCCGTTCTTCTGGCTCGGCGCGATCGCGGCGTACGGACTGCTCGCCGGTCGCGGCTTCTGCGGCTGGTTCTGCCCGTTCGGCACGCTCAACGATCTGCTGGCGTTTCGGAAGGTGAGGATCCGCGACGGGTTCTCGTACGCCAAGTACGCTGTCCTCCTAGGGACGCTGATCGCGGCCTGGGCCTTCGCGGACACGGTGTTCTGCAAGCTCTGCCCGGCCGCCTCGATCGAGGCGTCGATCCCTTACCTGTTCCTCGGCGTGGCCAAGCCGAACGCGCCGTTCTGGGTTCACATGGGGACCCTCGCCGGGACGCTTGTCGGGATGGTCCTGATCGCCCGGTTCTGGTGCCGGTACCTTTGCCCGATGGGTGCGATCTTGTCGCTGTTCAACCGGGTGAGTTTCGTCCATCTGCGGCTTTCGCCGGATCGTTGCACTGCGTGCGGCGCCTGCGTCGCGTCCTGTCCGATGGGGCTCGATCCGCCGACCGAGCACGACAACCACAACTGCATCAAGTGCGGCGAGTGCGTGAGTGCGTGCACGTTCGAGGCGTTGTCCCTTCGGTTCGGGCGGCAGGGGAAGGGGTAGGGGATGGTCCGCTACGCGCTGCTCGGGCTCATTCAAGGGGTCACCGAGTTCCTCCCCGTGTCGAGCTCGGGGCACCTGGTCCTCGGCGAGCGGCTGGTCGGGCTCGATCCCCCGGGCGTTCTCCTCGAGGCGTTCCTTCATCTCGGCACCCTCGGCGCGGTCCTGTGGGTCTTCCGGAGGGACCTCGTCGAGCTTGCCGCGGCGTTTACCCGCCGGGAGACGATCGAGCGACGCAAGGAGGTCGGCCTGATTGTCGCCGGGACGGTGCCGATCGTCGTCGCCGGACTCCTCTTTCGGTCGATCGCCGATGCGGCCTTCTCGTCGTTGGTGGTCGTCGGAGGCGGGCTGCTTTTCACCGCGGGATGGCTCTTCGCGGCCGATCGACTCCACTTGCGGGCCGTCCGCGGCCAGCCGCAGCTCATCGATTCCCTCGTCGTGGGGCTCGCGCAAGCGGCGGCCCTCTTCCCCGGTGTGTCCCGCAGCGGGGTGACGATCGCTGTGGGGATCTCCCGGCGGATCGAGCCCACGCGGGCGGCGCGATTCTCCTTTCTCCTTTCGATCCCCGCCCTCGTCGGGGCCGCCGGTCTCAACCTGTGGGACACCGCGGCGGCCGGAGGCTGGAGTGGAGACTGGGCCGGGATCGCCGTTGGGACGGCCGTCGCCTTCGCGGTGGGGATCCTGGGGATCCACGCCTTACTGGCCGTCGTGCGGCGCGCTCGGCTGGGGGTTTTCGCGGTGTACTGCGCCTGCGTCGGGGCGGGTGCGCTGATCGCCGGCCTGCTCTAGGGGCGGCTCCCAGAAATCAGGAGAACGACGGCGGCGACGAGCGTCAGGATCGCCAACAGCGCGAGGACCGACGCATCGGACCGTTCGCCGGCGGGCTCCTGCGAGACGGACGGGGTGTCGACGTACGACGTGGAAAGCGACGGATCGCGCTCGACGATGACGAATCGGTCGATGATGTACGCTCCGTGGACCCCGGCGTCGAGGGTGGTGCGGATCCCGTACGGGCTGGCGGCGTTCGCGTTGTACGGGTCGATGATGGTGTAGGTGGCGTCCCGCTTCCCCGTCAGCACGATCCAATGGCAATCCTCCGTCTGGCTGCCAGTGTGGCATCTCGCTCCCCAGTGGACCCCGGCGACGACCGGATGGCCCTGTCGCAGCGCGTGGTCGATCACGACCGAGGCGACGGGGTTGAGGCCGACCTCGCTTCGGTTGACGTGGAACGTCAGCTCGACGTCTCCCGGGAGACGCTCCCAATTCAGGCAGCAGTTCCCCATCGGATCCTGGACGCAGTGTCCGTACCCCGAATGCGCGCGGAGCCAGTCGTTGAGGATGCCCGGGGTCATCCCGGTCTGTCTCTTCCCGGTGCAGGAATCGGCCGACGCGACGGACACCTCCACGCCGTAATACGCCAGGACGGACGCGAACGCGGTCGTCAGACAACCGGTGGTCCGAATGCGGTCGGGGCATCCGCCCGTGCCGAGCGCGCAGTCCCCCCAGGCCCCCGGACCGTCGGAGTAGGCCTGGTTGTACGACGGGACCGTTCGGGGAAGCTCGATCTCCTGCGCCGATGCCGACATCGCGACGATCGTGCACAGAAGAGCGCCGATCGCCGCGAGGGCGAGCCACCGGGTCACAGGAGCACCTCGCGAAGGGAGGCTGTCCCGGCGATCTCGAAGTCGGGGAGGACGTCCCCCGTCGGCGCCGTCCCGTCGTCCCGGATCCAGGCCGTCCTCATCCCTGCGCGATGCGCGCCGACGACGTCCAACTCGTAGCTGTCTCCGACGAACAGGATCGCGTTCCCGGGGACCCCGAGTCGATCGGCGAGCAGTTCGAACGCGCGGGCGTCGGGCTTGTAGATCGCCAGGTCTCCCGCGACGACGATCGCGTCGAAGAGGCTCGCCAGACCGAGCGATCGGATCTTCTCCCACTGCATGTCCGACGGACCGTTCGTCAGGAGGCCGAGCGCGTAGCGTTGCTTGAGATCGCGGAGGAGGGGGACGATGCCGCTGAACGGCCGAACGCCCGTCTCGCCGCGCACGGCACCATACGCGTCGGAGAGGCGTTTGGCGCAGGCCAGATCGTCGGTTCCGCGCTCACGGAGGAGTCGCTCGATGATGTGCAGGCGGATTCTCTCGGTCGCCTCCAAGGTCGTCTGGAACTCGCTCCACAGCTGCGCGTAGCGCGTCGCGGCGCTCGTGAGCTCCCCGACGACCTCGGGCGGCACCCCGGTTCGCCGGAGGGACTCCCGGAGCACCTCCTCCACCGATAGCGGATAGAAGCAGAGCGTGCTGTCCAAGTCGAATGCAACGGCCTCGATTCCGACCCCCGGATTCGTTTGAATGGCGATTCCCCCTCGTCTATCCTTGTCGGATACGCCGTACGCCAAACCGCGTTGAGATCTTAGCTATGGGGATTGGAAGGTGCAAGGAGCATGCGGATCATCGGAGGAGTCCACCGAGGGCGGAAGCTCGTGGAATGGGAGGAAGAGGTGATCCGTCCGATGCGCGACTTCGTGAGAAGCGCGCTGTTCAACATCCTCGTCGACATCGTTCCGGGAGCGAGATTCCTCGACCTGTATGCCGGAACCGGGAGTGTCGGACTGGAAGCGCTCTCCCGCGGTGCCCGCTCGTGTGTCTTCGTCGACTCCAGTACCACGGCGTGCGCGATCATTCGGCGCAACCTCGATGCGCTCGGCCTTCTCGCGGTGGGGGAGGTGTTCGAGGGAGAGGTGCCTCGGCTGATCGAAGAGCTACAGCGCCGGGGGCGTCGGTTCGACGTGGTCTTCGTCGGTCCGCCGTACTACCACGGGCTCGTTCCGGCGACGCTCGAGGTTCTCGGGGCGGGGCGGCTGTTGAGCGACGATCCCGTCGTGACCGGGGAGATTCATCGATCGGAGACGACGGAGGACGTGTACGGCGTGCTGAAGCTGGTCGACGCGAGGCGTTACGGGGACAATCGGCTCATCTTCTACCGAACGAGTCGCGGAGACTGAGAGAGGAACGAACGATGGCAGACCCCCTGATCCTGGTAACCAACGACGACGGAGTGAACGCTCCCGGGCTTCTCGCGTTGCGCCGCGCGCTCGCGGAGGTCGGGCACGTGGAGATCTTCGCTCCGGAGCGAAACTGGTCCGCGGCGAGCCGAACCAGGACGTTTCACAAGCCGCTTCGCGTCGACGAGGTCCGGCTGCTCGACGGGAGCGTCGGACACGTCACCAACGGCACGCCCTCGGATTGTGTCTCTCTCGCTCTGTTGGGGTTGCTCGACGGGACGCCGGATCTCATCGTGTCCGGGATCAACGACGGGCTCAATCTCGGGCGGGACGTCTCGTACTCGGGGACGGTCGCCGCGGCGATGGAAGGGGTCCGGGCTGGCGTTCCGGCGATCGCCGTCTCGTACGATACCGTCAGGGACCGCACCGATCCGCCCAACTACTCCGGAGCCGCGGCGCTCTCGGCGCGTCTGGCTCGCTTCTTCCTCGAGGAGGGCGAGTTCCCGAAGGGGAACGTGCTGAACGTCAACGTTCCGTATCTCCCGTCGGAACGGGCGCTCAAGGCGAAGCTCACGCGCCTCGGGGGCGAAGCGTACTCGAACTACCTCGTCACTGGGAAGGATCCTCAAGGGAGGAACTACTACTGGATCTCGGGAGATCCGCTGACCGACGTTCCGCCGGAGGAGACGGACACCGACATCGCGGCGATCGCTGCCGGGTTCGTTTCGATTACGCCGATCCATCTCGACATGACGGAGCACTCCCTCCTCGAGCGACTCCGAGAACTCGAATCGCGGTTTGAGAGCTCGGCGGACTAGGCCTTCCAGATCGTCCAGGCGCCGACCAGGATGAACAAACCTCCGGCGACGTAGTGAATGATTCGTGTCGCGGATTCAGGGACCAGCCGGGGCAGGTTGCAGCCGAGCAGGACGGCGAGCAGCGCTGAGGCGAGCAGCGCACAGCCCGCTCCGATGAAGACCCCGAGGGGCGACTTCGTCTGACTCGCCAACGCCACCACGGCGAGCTGCGTCTTGTCACCGAGTTCGGCCAGGAAGATGATGCCGAACGTCGACAGTATGGTCTGAAGCATCCGCGCCTCCTCCCTTGTCCGGGACGTGAATTGTAGATGGCGGTCTCCTTCGGAGCAACGGGCCTTGCGTGCAAGCGGGCGCCTCCCTACACTCGGCTCGAGGGAGTCGCTCATGTTCCGAAGAATGCGATACCAGTACTATACGAACGTCAACTACCTCACGTGCGAGCGGTGTCTGGCGTGGCACGGGACGATCCGGAAGGATCCCGCCGCGTTCCCCGATCCGGCGGACGGTTGCGAGCGAGCGATCCTTCCGATTCCGCCGAAGGAAAGCAAGGCGTTCCGGGAGAAGGGGCGCCGGATGCGCGCGGCCGCACGCGCCGAACTAGCGCGCAGGAAGCTTTTCGAGGCGGGCTCGGAAGCCCTCCCCACAAGCCCGGACCGGGCGGTCGATTCGTTCCGACAGGCAGTGCAGATCGACGTCTTCGTGCCGGATCTTGAACGCCTGGTCGAGCGGCATCGCGGATTGCTCGATCGGGATGCCGGCCTGCGGGAGTCGCTCCGGGGGCTTTTCGTGAAGGCGTTCTCGGACAAGTTTGGGTGGCGACGGTACGAGCGGCTTCCCGAGGTGATGCGGCTTCAGCGCGAGAAGGCCGGGATCCGACGGATCGACGAGCTGTTCCGATGACCGCGCGACCGCTGCCGGCGTCGGAACGCGGGCTCCTCCTGCTGATCGCGGTGGCACTGATGGCGAGCGGGGTCGCCTTCTACGCCGTGCCAGACCGCCCGGCATCCCCTCTTCGGAACGATCCGATCGTGCTTGAGAACGTCCTCGTCGTGTGTCCGACGTTCCGGGACGCGCGCGCGATCCATCTGAACACCGCAACACCGGAAGAGTTGGTCCGGCTGCCGGGGATCGGGGAGGTGCTGGCGGGGCGGATCGTCGCCTATCGCGAGGAGCATGGACCGTTTGCCTCGCTGGAGCGGCTGACCGACGTGAGCGGAATCGGTCCGAAGCTGGTCGAGGCGATCCGCGGGCTCGTCACGCTTGGGGAGGAAGAGACCGTCGGTTCGCCCGATCAGTAGAAGACGGTCCGTGTCCGGTGGCGGTCGGCGGCCTTGTACTCGGCCCCCTGCCCGCGATGCCAGAGGAGCTGGTCGAGATCGCGCGAGGTCACGTGACGGCCGGATCGAGCGACTGCGTCTCCGATGCGTTCGACGCAATCCACGGCGCAGGCGCGGATCTCGGTCTCTTCCTCCGATCCGGCGCGGAGAAGCTCCCCATGCTCGATCGCCGCGGCCAGCGAGGCGGAGTACTCGAGGAGCCCGTCCTTCCGGAGAACGTGCGGCACGAGGTTGTCCGCGAACAGGGTCAGTCGATCGAGATCGTCGAAGCGGCCGGGGCCGCCGCCGTCGAAGGCCAGCGCGAGGTCGGACGCAAGCAACTGTGCGCGCTTGTAGAAGGGAACCGATAGGCCACGGTACGGGACTTCGTCTCGGAAGAACGGCTGGGCGGATAGGATCGCGACGAGACGCGCCGCCGAGTGATCGGCGGCGCCGATGAGTCGTTCGAACCGGCCGTCAAACTGAGTGACGACCTGCTCCCCGAGATCGTTCAGGGATCGGGCGTACAGACCCATCAGCTCGCGGACCGGCAACGAGCTGAGATCCTGGCTGAACCACCGGGCACACGTCTCCGGTGCGGTTGCTCGAAGCGGCTCCGCCTCCACCGGGCCGCCGCCCCGAAAACGATCGGCGAGAGACGATGCGATGGTGAAGTAGCCTGACATCCCCGGCCGTTTCAGCAAGTACGGGAAGTACCCGGAGCCGAAGTTGATCGCGGCGAGGATGACGAAGTAGGCGACGGTCTCCGCCTCGGTCCCGAGGTAGTGACGGTCCGTATCGAGCGGCGAACGGCCACTCGCTTCGATCGGGAGTGACGCTGCGTACGGCCCGATCCGGTCCGTCCGGATGTGGACGTGCTGCGCGCGTTCCGCGACCGACCGGCATCCGGATCGGATGCGATCGAAGAGGTCCCGCTCGCTGCCTGTGCTCATCGGGTCATGCAACCTTGCGGGCGGGGACGATGCAACATCGCGTCCTCGCGTGCGCTCGGCCGTCTCAACTGCAGCCGCAGCCGCCTTCGTATCCAGGAGGCGCAACCTCGTTGTTGAAGACCGCATCGCCGACCTCGACCCTGAACTCGGGATCGATATTCGTCCCGTTCGGTAGGCCGAGGCGGACTTGGTAGTAGTCCGATTCCAGTCCCTCCGTCGGAATCGAGAACCGGTAGATCCCGGAGGAAGGGTCGCACCGGACTCTCTCTCGATAGATCAGCTCGTAGAAGACGTGCTGGCGATAGAAGCTGAGTCGATACAGCTCGACGATGATGCCGGCGCCACGGGCGAGCTTCCCCTCTTCGTCGTAGAGCCTGCATCCACCGGTGATCGGCTCACCGATCTCGTAGGTCGCCCACAGAGGCTGCCTCGCGACCCGCGGGAGACGGTCGACGATCGGAAGGGTCTCGTCTCCTTCGAGGTCCGGGCCGATCTTGTCGAAGAACAGATCTGGCCCGGCCGCGCCGGCGGGAACGACGGTATAGACCTCGGCGCCGGCCGCGAGGAGCGAGCCGGCCAACAGGAGTAGTCCGACGACGGGAGTGACGATGGGCTTCATGTGCGACCTCCTGAAGAGTGTGATCGTTCCTCCATCGTAACCGGTTTCGATCGTGGGCTCATGCGATCGATCGGCTGTCCTGCATGGAGTCCGGGCCGCCCTGGGCAAGCGTCGCGTACAGCCGTACCTCGACTCTCACGACTCGCTCCGCTCCGGGCCGGATTGGGGGTCGAAATACCACTTGTAGAGGAGCTGCATGTCGTCGGGAAAGATCCCGAGTCGATCGCCGTCGGCCAGGCGCGTCTCGAGCGTGGCGTAGCGGCCGTTCACGAAGAGGTTGCTGCCGACTTCCGAGCGCGGGATCCGGATCCGTTCGATGACCGATGCGACGGTATCGTCTTGCCACGGGAGCGACATGACCGAATCGGACCTCGCGTCACGCTCCTCGGCAAACCGCCGCAGCTTCCCATACAGATGGACACGAATCATCCTTCAGGGTCTTTCCCGCCGTCGGATCCCTCGTCGACTGCAGGAAGGCGGACCTGAACGTCCCGCCTTCCTGTACGGCCAGGGGGAGCTTCAGCTCCCCCTCGGACGCCGCATCCCGCGCTCAGCTTATCGTCCGAACACGCTGTCGATCACTCGGTCGGGAACGTCCCAGACCGCATCGTGCGGCGGGAGCGTCTCGCGGGTCATGAATTCCGGCAAGCGATCATCCAGCTTGGTGAACCCGGCACGACGGTTGAACTCCCGCTCGAGATCCAGGATCTCCTTGCCGATTCGCGTCACGTCGTCGTCGATCCATTCCGTTCCGAGGACGCCGTTGCACTCGTTGATCATCCCTTCGAAGCCTGCGGCGATGTCCAGGATCGCGAATGCGATGAACAGGCAGTGTCCGGTCGTGTCGATGAACGCCGTCGCGTACTGGAAGTTCCGCGTCAGCTCGGCCTTGTCCGGGTTGAGGGGATCGAGCTTGCCCGAGACCCCGAGGATCTCGGGGGCGATCGTGTAGCCGGACGTGTGATCGGCGCCCATGGTCGACACGGCGTACGTCATCCCGATTCCCTTGATCGCGCGCGGCTCGTACGCCGGCATGTTCTGGCCCTTCACGTGGGGGACCCGTTCGACGCCGAACGCCTTCCCCGTCACGAGGGCTCCGGACCCGAGGATCCTCCCGAGCGGCGTCGCCCGGCCGATCTCGTGTACCAGCTCGATCGCACGCCGTCCGTCTCCGAAGCGGGCGACACCGCCTTCCATCGCGACGGCAAGCGTCCCGCCGACCTCGATCGTGTCGAGTCCGTACTCGTTGCACAGCTGGTTCAGTTCGGCGACCTGGTCGAGATCGTCAATGCCGCAGTTGGCGCCCAAGGCCCATGCCGACTCGTACTCGAGGCAGGAGGTGTGTTCGCTTCCGTCGGCGCGATGCCACGTGTTCGAGCAGCGGATGATGCATCCCGGCGAGCACGCATGGTTGTAGAGTTCGCTTCCGGTCCGCTCCTTGTTTCCTTGGAAGATCGCCTCACCGGCGATCTTCGCCGCTCCTTCGAATCGTCCGAGACGGAAGTTGTGCGTGGGGAGGGCCCCGGCTTCGTTGATGATGTTGACCAGCACGGCGGTGCCGTAGCTGTTCAGCGCCCCCTTCGGCTTGGTGATCGCGTGTTCGTTGAGTGCAGCGGCCATCTTCCGGCGGCCCTCATCGAATCGCTCCGGGTCTGCGATCGGCACGTCGGACGCACCGGTGTCGTCGACGACGAGGAACTTGAGCCCCTTGCTTCCGAGGACGGCACCCAACCCGCCGCGCCCCGCGTAGCGGCTCGGGCGACCCTCCTGGTCGTTGAAGCAGACCCCGGACGCCGCCATCCGGCGCTCGCCGGCGACCCCGATCGAGCAGACGTCGATGGCCTTCTCTCCGCCGTGCTTCGAGAAGACTTCCGGGTAGACCTCGGACAGCTTCTTCCCGGTCCACTCGCCAGCCGGCTCGAACGTCGCACCGTCCGCGGCTACCTTGACGAGCCAGAAGTCGTCCTCCTTGGGTTGCCCCTCGACGACGAGGGCGCGGATGCCGAGTCGCGCGAGGCGACGCCCCCATCCGGTCCCGGCATTCGCTTCCTTGATGGTCCCGGTGAGGGGTGACTTCCCCCCGACCGAGATTCGCGACGACGTCGGCGACGACGTGCCGGTGACGATCCCCGGCGAGAAGACGATCTTGTTGTTCGGTCCCAACGGGTGACACGTCGCCGGCACCTCGTCATGAACGATCGATGACGTCAGCCAACGGCCGGCTCGCTGTTTGTACCTCTTGGGTAGCGGTTCGAGCGCCGCCGTCCGGTCGGTCATATCTACGCGCAGAATCCGATCCATCCCATCCCTCCTTGTCCCCCGCTCGAGCATCCGCCCTCGTCTTCTCCCCCTCCGTCTACCACGCAAGCGGAGTGGAAGTCAACCGGCGGTGGGCGACGATGCCGTCTCGCATCGGATCCGCGCGATCCCGATCGTGCCGAAGTGAGACGGGACCCGTTGGATCACCGCCAGCTCGTGCCGCTCGATCAACCCGTCGAGGCCGCCCCGCGCCACGAAGTCGTGGAATCCCGTGCGGTGCTCTTGACCGGCGACGCTCTCGATCGACCGAATGACCTGCCACGGAACGTGAAACGTCGGATGTCGCGGCGGTTGGAAGTCGGCCACGATGAGCGCGCCATCCGGCCCGACGACCCGAGCTGCTTCGCGGAGCATTGCGGTTCGCTCCTCCTCGGAGTGCTCGTGGAGCGCAAGGATCAGCAGAGCGGCGTCGAACGAAGCGGGATCGAACGGCAGAGCACACGCCGAGCCGCGAACGTAGCGTACGTTCCGGCCGTCGATTCGGCGAGCGGTCGAGACCATCTCCTCGGAAAGGTCCAGGCCGGTCGCCTGAATCCCGACCCGGCCAAGCCGCCGGCACTGGTCCCCCGTCGCGGTGGCGATGTCCAGCACGCGAGCGGCGCCCGCTTCACGACAGAGATGGACGATCTTCGGCCGCAACGTCCGGAGGAGGGGATCGATCAACGCGCGGTAGACA